>Ga0075421_100000040_pt1 | contig 92661 bp, 81 predicted proteins | sample SoiMetdeltSBSDD5_FD_75292 | JGI IMG/M metagenome (GOLD analysis project Ga0075421, IMG submission 75292) | Bulk soil microbial communities from a Populus tree surrounding site in Tennessee, USA - Soil MetaG P. deltoides SBSDD5 | ecosystem: Environmental > Terrestrial > Soil > Tree plantation... | reverse complement strand
AACCGAAGCCGCGGGGGCGGCCGGTCTCGCGATCGTTCACGAGGCTGACACTGGAGACTTCACCGTGAGCGGAGAACAGCTCGCGCAGCTCGTCCTCGGTGGCGGAGTAGGGCAGGTTACCGACGTAGATCTTGGTCATGTAGCGTTTTCTCTTTCCTTTCGCGCAGGGCACGGGGCCTCTGCGCCTCGATCCTTGAGGCGATTCCTCACGTGGGAATCATGCGGCGGGAGCTCAGTCACCTTGGCGGGTCGGTAAAGGCGGCTACGGCAGGAACTCGGTCGGGTGCGGCTTCTGACCCTAGCGCCCCATCCCATCTGGGGCCTCGCTCGCGCGGCGCGATTGTAGGGCATCACGCTGGCTATGTCCACCATTCGGGCCCAATGACGGGCCTCACGCGCCGTCATACACTGCCCGCCGTGCCCCCGGCAAACGCGGTGGACGGCGGTGCGATCGGCATCCTCGGGCTCGGCGCCTACGTGCCCGAGCGGGTGATGGCCAATGAGGAGTGGGCGCGCCACGTCGACACCACCGACGAGTGGATCCGCGAGCGCACCGGCATCGAGCGGCGCCGCGTGGCGGCGCCGGATCAGAGCACGGTCGACCTCGCGTTGCCCGCGGCGCGCCTCGCCCTCGAAGACGCCGGGATGGGCCCGCTCGACGTCGACGAGATCATCGTCGCCACCGACACGCGGGAGGTTCTCATCCCGGACACCGCGGCCTTCGTCCAGCACCGGCTCGGCGCCCGCGAGGTGCCGGCGTACGACCTCGCGGGCAGCGGATGCGCGGGCTTCCTGCAGGCGCTCGACGTCGCGCGGGCGCGGGTCCTCGCCGGCTCTGCGGGGCGCGTGCTCGTGCTGGGCGTCGAGCTGTTGACGCGGCTCATGGACTGGACCGATCGCAACACCTGCGTCCTCTTCGGCGACGCCGCCGGCGCCGCCATCGTCGGCGCGTCGCCGCGCGCGGCGGAGATCGTCGCCGCCGTGGCGGGGACCGACGGCAGCGCCTCGGGCATCCTCGGCGTCGAGGCGGGCGGCACGCGGCTGCCCTTCGGCGAGGACGTGGCGCGTCGCGGCCTCCACCAGAAGATCGACTTCAACGGGCGCGAGGTCTTCCGCCACGCGGTACGTCGCATGGCGCAGGCGGGCCGGGAGGTGCTGGCCAAGGCGGGCAGGAGTCTCGACGATGTGTCGCTGCTCGTGCCGCACCAGGCGAACCTGCGCATCCTCGAGGCGGTGCGCCGCGAGCTCGAGCTGCCTCCCGAGAGGGTCTACGTCAACGTCCAGGAGTACGGCAACACCGGCTCCGCGTCGGTGCCGCTCGCCCTCTGGGAAGCGCGGCGCGTCGGACGTGTCGCCAGCGGCGACCTCGTCCTCCTGGTGTCGTTCGGCGCCGGGTTCCACTGGGCGAGCGTGCTGCTGCGTTATCCCTGATCATGAGTCCCTTCTGATCATGAGCCCCAAGTTCCGCACGACGCTGAAGGTCGGCCGCGACGGCGGTATCGGCGGCCGCATCGCCGGGACCATCTTCTCGCTCGTCTTCATGGCCATCGGTCTCGCGGTCACGGTCCTCTTCGCGATGGCGCTGCTCAAGGGCGTGGTCGCCTGGACCTGGGACGCCTCGGAGTGTCGCGTCGAGAGCGCCGCGGTCGACGACCTCCTCTTCTCGCTGCCACATGCGGAGGCGGCCGTCGAGAAGACGCCCTACCGGCTGGCGGTCGCCTACCAGTGGGAGCGGGACGGACGCGTCTTCCGCGGCGACCACGTCGGCTCGCCGTCGCAGTATTCGACGCTCGGGAAGGCGGAGAAGGCGCTCGCGAAGTTCCCGGCGGGCCGCACGGTCCGCTGCTACGTCGATCCCGACGACCCGACGCAGGCGTCGCTGCGGCGCGGCCGGCTCTGGATGCTCCTCCTGCTCGGCTTCCCGCTGATCTTCGTCGCCTTCGGCGTCGCCGGCCTCGTCGCGAGCTGGAAGGGAGCTCGCGGCGGAGCGGCGACGCCGGGTGCCCCGGCCGCGCCGCGGTCGCTGCGGGGAACGACGGGAGGGCGCGGCTGCGCGGTCGTCGCGTTCGGCCTCTTCGCTCTCTTCGGCGCCGGCTTCCTGCTTCCGTTCGCGTTTCCGGCGACGCGTCTCGTGGCCAGCCGCGGCTGGGAGCGCGTACCGGCAGACGTCCTCTGGAGCGGCGTCGGCGTCCACAGCGGAGACGACAACGACACCTACAGCGTCGACGTGCTCTACGAATACGAGCACGGCGGGCGGCGCCACCGCTCCAACCGCTACAGCTTCTCCACCGGTAGCAGCAGCGGCCGCGGGGGGAAGGAGGAGGTGGTGGCGCGGCTGCCGCGTGGCGCCCGGGTCGATGCCTGGGTCGACCCGGGCGAGCCCTCGTCGGCGGTGCTCGAACGCACCGTCGGCTGGTTCCTGTGGTTCGCGCTGCTGCCGCTCGTCTTCCTCGCCATCGGCGTCGGCGGGATGGCGTTCACGCTGAGGAGTGGGCGGAGCCGGTCGGCGCCGCTCGCCTGGTTGCCGAAGGAGGGGCGAGACGCCTCGGCGGGGGAGCCCATGCCCGCGGGGGACGTTTCCTGGCCCGAGGGAGCGGCGAGGGTCGGCCTGCCACAGGTGCCGCTGGGCCCAACCGTCATCGCCATGAGCAAGTCGCGCTGGGGTGGGTTCCTCGCGCTCTTCTTCTTCTCACTGGTCTGGAACGGCATCGTCGGCGTGGCGATCTGGGCGATCGTGCGGGAGGGCAAGTTCGGCCAGGACGGCTGTGCCACTGCGTTCGTCTGCGTCTTCGCCTTTGTCGGTGCCCTCCTCCTGATCTCGCTGCCGGGGAAGTTCCTCTCGCTCTTCAACCCGCGGCCGACGCTGACGCTCTCGGCGCCGCCCGCCCCCGGCGTGCCCGTAGCGCTCTCCTGGCGGTTCGATGGCGCCACGTCGCGCCTCTCGCGCGTGACCATCCTCCTCGAGGGCCGCGAGGAGGCGACGTACCGGCGCGGGACCGACACTGTCACCGACCGCCGGGAGTTCGCGCGGCTCGTGCTCCTCGACACAACCGACGCGTCGCAGATCGCGGGGGGCGAGACGCTCCTCGCGCTCCCCGCCGAAACCATGCACTCCTTCGAGTCGGCGCACAACAAGGTGGTCTGGTCGCTCAAGCTGCATGGCGAGATCGCCCGCTGGCCGGACATCGACGACGATACGGTCGTCACCGTCTACCCGGCGGCGCTGCTGCCGGGCGCCTCGCGGACAGTCTCGAGGGGCGGGCCATGAGCACCCTGACGGTAGAGATCGACGGCGGTCGCCACCGCTTCGAGCCGGGCGAGCGGGTGGAGGGGCAGGCCTCCTGGCAGCTCGACGAGGCGCCCCGCGAGCTCGAGGTGCGGCTGTTCTGGGCGACCAGCGGGCGGGGCGACGAGGACGTGGAGGTGGTGGCGGTCGAGCCGGTCCCCGCACCGGGGGCGAGCGGCTGGGTGCGCTTCGGTTTCCAGCTGCCGCCCGGGCCGTACAGCTTTTCGGGCCAGCTGGTGTCGCTCGGCTGGGCCATCGAGCTCGTCGCGCCGCACGAGAAGGTCGCCGGCTCCGCCATCCTCGTCGTCGGTCCCGGCGGCAACGAGGTGCGCATCGACGGCGAGCCGCCGGCAAAGCCTGCCTAGTCGAGGACGAGCGAGAGCACCGAGCGAGCATCAGCGAACACATGCGCGCCTGCGACAACCCGTTCCGCGTGCAGCGCCTGGGAGCGCTCGCCTACCGCCTGGCCGGCGCCACGTGGGAGGAGCTGCTCGCGCGGGCCGAACGCCTCGGCTTCCGGGCCGCGATCGTCGGGCCGGAGGGGCACGGCAAGAGCACGCTCCTCGGCGAGCTGGGATCGCGCATCGCCTCGGCGCGTGGGCTCGAGCTGCGGACCGCGACGCTGAGGCGGGGCGAACGGCGCCTCTCCGCGGCCGACGGCGGTCGGCTCCTAGCCGCGCTCTCGGGCTGCCACCTCCTGCTCGTCGACGGCGCGCAGGAGCTCGCGCCGCCGGAATGGCGCCGCCTGCGCGACGCGGCGCGCCCGGCGGCAGGCCTGCTCGTCACGACACACGCGCCCGGCTTGTTGCCGACGCTGCACGAGTGCGGCACGTCGCCGGCGCTTCTCGGTGAGCTGCTGCGCGAGCTCGCCCCGGCGGCGCTCGACGCGCTGCCCCCGGCACGCGAGCTGCACGCCCGCCACCGCGGCAACGTGCGCGACGCGTTGCTCGAGGCCTACGACACGATGGCGAGGCTCAACGTCCCGGAACCGCGGTAGCAGTTGCGCGAAAAGCTCCGCCAGGCCCTGCCCGCGGCCGTCGGGCTTCTGCTCTTCGCGGCGGCGCTCGAGGTGCTTCGCAAGGAGCTGCATGCCGTCACCTGGCACCAGCTCACGGCGGACGTCCTCGCCACGCCTCCCGGACGGCTGGGCGCCGCGCTGTTGGCGACAGCCCTCGGCTACGCCGCGCTGACCGGCTACGACCTGCTGGCGTTCGCGACCCTCGGCAGGCCGTTCTCGCGGTGGCGCGTGGCGGCGGCGTCGTTCCTCGCCTATGCGGTCGCGCACAGCGTCGGCATGGCGTGGCTGTCCGGCGCCGCCGTGCGCTACCGTTTCTACAGCCGCTGGGGCCTGACGGCGGGCGAGCTCTCGCGCGTCGCGGTTTTCTACTCGTCGACGTTCTGGCTGGGCCTCCTCGCCCTGGGCGGGGTGAGCCTCGTCTCCGGCGGGCTCCCCGGGCTCGCGCTCGCGGCGCCCGCGGGCTGGCTGATGCTCCTGGCCGTCGCGGCTTACCTCGTCGCGGTGTGCACGCGGCGGGGGCCGATCCGAGTGGGGAGGCTCGAGCTGCCGCTGCCGCCACCGCGGATCGCCTTCGCGCAGCTCGGCGTCTCGGTCGCCGACTGGGCGCTGGCGGCCGCCGTGCTCTACGTGCTCTTGCCTGCGGGGCGCCCCCCGTTCCTGGCGGTCCTCGGCGCCTTCCTCGCCGCGCAGATGCTGGGGATCGCCAGTCACGTGCCCGGCGGCCTCGGCGTCTTCGAAGGGTCGATGGTGATGCTGCTGCGGCCGCACCTCCACCCCGCGCAGCTGCTCCCGGCGCTGGCCGTGTACCGCGTCGTCTACTACCTGGTGCCGCTCGCGCTGGCGGTGGTGGCGCTGGTCGCCGACGAGCTTCGCCGGCACCGGGAGCGGGCCGCGCGGGCAGGTGCGTTCCTCGGCTGGCTCGGGGGCGAGGTGACTGCCCGGATGCTGGCGGTCGTCACCTTCCTCGCCGGCGCGGTCCTGCTCTTTTCCGGCGCCACGCCGGCGGCGCCCGGCCGGCTCGACTGGATCGGCGCGCTCCTCCCTCTCGGCGTCGTCGAGGCCTCGCACTTCCTCGGCAGCGTCGTCGGAGCCTGCCTCCTGCTGGTCTCGCAAGGCCTGGCGCGGCGCCTCGACGCCGCCTACTACCTCGCGGCCGGCGGCATTGCCACGGGAATCGCCGCGTCGCTGCTCAAGGGGGCCGACTTCGAGGAGGCGACCCTGCTCGCCCTCGTGCTCCTCGGCCTGTGGCGAGCGCGTCCCGTCTTCGTCCGGCGGGCGGCGCTCTTCGACACGCGGTTCTCGGCAGGCTGGATCGCCGCCGTCCTGGCCACCGTCGGCGCGTCAGTTTGGCTCGGTCTCTTCGCGTTCAAGCACGTCGAATACTCGCGCGAGCTCTGGTGGCAGTTCGAAATGGGGCAGGAAGCCTCGCGGTTCCTGCGGTCTTCGGTGGGAGCGGCCGTGGCACTGGTGTTGCTCGGTGTGGCGAGGCTGGTGCGTCCTGCGCCTCACAGGGCGCCGGCGCCGACCGATGGCGATCTCGAAGCGTGCGGCAAGGCGATCGCGGCACAGACGGCCACCGCGCCGTACCTCGTCTACCTGCGCGACAAGGCGGTGCTCTTCGACGCCGAGCGCGACGCCTTCGTCATGTACGGCGTGCGGGGGCGGACGTGGGTCGCGCTTGGAGACCCCGTGGGATCAGTCGATCGCCTCCCGGATCTGATCCGCCGATTCCTCGGGCGTTGCCAGGACCTCGGCGGAGCCCCCGTGTTCTACGAGATCGGCAAGGACGGGCTCCATCGCTACGCCGACTTCGGGCTCGCCTTCGTCAAGGTCGGCGAGGAGGCGCGGGTCGACCTCGCGTCGTTCACGCTCGACGGCGGTCGCGGCAAGGAGCACCGTCAGGCCCTGCGGCGGCTCGAGAAGGAGGGCGGGACGTTCCGCATCGTTCCCGCCGCCGAGGTGCCCGCGGTCCTCGATGAGCTCCGCGTCGTGTCCGACGACTGGCGCCGCGAGAAGGCGGCTGCCGAGAAGGGCTTCTCGCTGGGCTTCTTCGATCCCCACTACGTGCGGCGCTTCCCGGTGGCGGTGGTCGAGGCGCACGGGTCTATCCAGGCCTTCGCCAGCGTCTGGCCGGGACCGGGCGACGTCGAGCTCTCCGTCGACCTCATGCGCCACCGCCGGGATGCGCCGAAAGGGGTGATGGACGCGGTGTTCGTGCACCTGCTGCACTGGGGCAAGGAGCACGGCTATCAGCGCTTCGTGCTCGGCATGGCGCCGCTCTCCGGCTTCGAGACGTCCCCCGTCGCTCCGCTCTGGGCGAGGCTGGGCGGGTTTCTCTACGCCCACGGAGAGGGGCTCTACAACTTCCAGGGCCTCCGCGCCTACAAGGAGAAGTTCGACCCCACCTGGGAGCCGCGCTACCTCGCCTATCCCGGCGGCCTCGCGCTCCCGCGAATCCTCGCCGACGTCGCAGCTCTCATCGCCGGCGGCTACCGGAGGATCTTCCTGAGATGAATCGCTCGCTCGCCTCGTTGGCACTGCTCCTCGCCTTGGGCTGCGCCGCGGCGGCGCGCGCAGAGGAGCCGACCGAGACGCTCGTCGTCCCCACCTTCGGCAAGGTATTCCTCTACGCGCCCGGGGGCGAACCGCAACAGGTCGTCCTCTTCGTCTCCGGCGACGGCAGGTGGAACCACGGCGTGATCCCCATGGCGGAGCGCCTCCGGGACCTGGGCGCTCTCGTCGTCGGCATCGACATCCGGACGTTCCTCCACAGCATGGAGGCGTCGCCGGCCTGCGCGTACCCGGCGGGGGCTCTCGAGGAGCTCTCCCGCGCCGTGCAGCTCCACCGTCACCTCGCGGCCTACGAGCGACCCATCCTCGTGGGCTATTCGTCGGGCGCGACGCTCGTCTACGCGGCGTTGGCCGCGGCGCCCGCGGAGACGTTCGCCGGGGCCATCAGCCTCGGCTTCTGTCCCGACCTCGAGATCCACAGAGCGCCGTGCAAGAGCCGGGGGCTGACGTCGGTCGCGCGCGCGAAGGCGGCCGCCTACGACCTCGCGCCGTTCGCCGGCCTCGAGGTCCCCTGGATGGTGTTGCAAGGCGAAGACGACCAGGTGTGCGCGGCGGCGACGACCCGCGCCTTCGTCGCCGCTACCGGCTCCTCGCGCCTCGTTTCGCTGCCGGGTGTCGGTCACGGCTTCTCGAAGCCGCGCAACTGGGAGCCGCAGCTCGTCGAAGCCTACCGGGCGATCGCCGCGGCCGAGCGCGCGCAGCTGCCGGACCGTTCGCACGCCGCCGGCGTCGAGGATCTCGATCTCGTAGAGGTGGCGGCCGGCGGCCTCGCGCGCGACGTGATGGCCGTGATCCTCACCGGCGACGGCGGCTGGGCCGACCTCGACAAGTCGGTCGGCGCCGGTCTGGCGGCGGCGGGCGTTCCCGTCGTCGGCTGGAGCAGCCTGCGCTACTACTGGGCTCCGCGGACGCCCGAGGGCGCCGCGAGGGACCTGGCGCGAATCATCGACCACTATTCGGCGGCATGGAGAAAGGGTCATGTCCTGCTGGTCGGCTATTCGTTCGGTGCCGACGTGTTGCCCTTCCTCGTCAACCGGCTCCCCGAGACGTCCCGCGCGCGCATCGCCGGCGTGACCCTCCTGGGGCTCTCGGACACCGCGGCGTTCGAGCTGCGGTTGACGAGCTGGCTCGGCGGCGGCGGCGAGGCGCGCTACCGCACGCTGCCCGAGATCGGGCGCGCCACCGTACCGGTCACCTGCGTGCGCGGGAGCGACGAAGGCGACTCCGCCTGCAAGGCCGCGAAGGGACCACGCGTCCGCATCGTCGCGGTCCCCGGCGGGCATCACTTCGACGGCGACTATTCGAAGCTGGTCGAGCTGATCCTGGGGTCCGGCCGGACGGCGTGACGAACACCGACCCAGCCGCGGCGCCGCCCCCTACGTCACGATGGCGAGGTTGAACGCGCCGTCGCCGCGGGCCACGTAGAGGCGGAGCCAGAGCGGCAGCAGCATCTCGGTGCCGCGGGCGCCCGAGATGTCGCCGAGGTCGACGATCTCCTCGTCGCGCCAGCCGAAGCCGGCGAGGAGCTGGCGCACGGTGGCCTTGGCGCCGTCGTCGTTGCCGCAGAGGAAGACGACGTGGCCGCCGGCGAGGCGCCGCGGGTCGACCATGACGCCGCACCACATGGTGTTGAGTGCCTTGACGACGCGCGCCTCCGGCACCGCCCGCTGCAGCTGCTCGCCGAGCGAGTCGGTGTTGCACACCGAAAGCGTGGGCGGGAAGCCGCGCGAGAAGTCGAGCGGGTTGGAGACGTCGACGAGCGGCTTGCCGGCGAGCCCGTCAGCCGCGCCTTCCGCCACCGCCAGAGCCACGTCGCCCTTGGTGCACAGGAACACCACCTCGCCGAAGGCGGCGGCGTCGGCGAAGTCGCCCTGCGAGGCGTGCGACCCGGCGGCCGCCACCCACTCGGCGACCTTGGGGTTGGCGGCATCGCGGCTGCCCATCCGCACGTGGTGGCCGAGCTCCACCAGCTTGCTGCCGAGGGTCTGGCCGACGATGCCGCTGCCGAGGATGCCGATCTTCATGCGCGGATAATAGTCCCCTCTCACCCCCTCGCCGGGGAGAGAGGGGCCCGGACGTGAGCATGAGCGGAGGTGTATCTCAGCGCTGTGTTAGCCGCGGCTCGAGCCGGCAGCGATCGCTCGCGCCACGTATTCCATGATCGCGGGATCGAGGCCGGTGCGCTGCCGCACCGAGGGCTCGCCGGCGTACATCTTCCGCACCGCGTCGCCGATCTGGGGGTCGCCGCCGGTGAACTGGCGCACCAGCTCCTGCCAGCGTGCGACGAGGGGGCGCAGCTCCGCGGCAGCCGGATCGACGCCGCGCTCCATCGCGGCGCGCACGGCGGCGATGAGCTGCGGCCACTCCGCTTCAACGGCCGCGATCTGCTCCGCGCCGAGTTGCTCCTTGCGCTCGGCGAGGGTCGCGAGCTGCTCTTCGTTCAGGTACTTCTCGAACATGTTCATCATCTCCAGGGTGTCGAGGATGTCGTGGGGTGAGGAGGGCGGGCCGCTCTCGACGCTCCGGGCGAGCGACTCGAGACGCGCCAGCAGGCGCTGCCCCTCTCCGATCTGCGCCCGCAGCTGCTCCGCTCGCGCGCGGAGGGCCGCCGGGAGCGAGTGCCGCGGGTCGTCGAGGCTCGCGCGCACCGCGGCGAGCGACAGACCGAGCCGGCGCAGCAGCATCACCTGCAGCAGGCGGGCGACGTCTTCGGCGCCGTAGAGCCGGTAGCCCCCGGCGCTGCGACGGCGAGGCGACACCAGACCGAGCTCGTCGTAGTGGTGCAGCGCGCGCACCGTCAGACCGGTCCGCTTCGCCAGCTGTCCGACCCGAAGGGGTTCCATCGCCTCGCTTCTCAAACGCTTCCGCTCACTACTCACCGCAACGCCGGGGATTCGGCGTCACGCCCCGCACGTCCTGAACCGTACAGCCTCACGTCACGTGAGGGTCAAGGGGGCGAAGGCGCCGTCTCGACGCCGGTCCCGCCGGCGCTCGCCAGCAGCCGGCGCAGCACGGCAGGCAGGCTCTCCCCACCGCCGGGAGCGAGCAGCGTGAGGGCGTTGCTCTTGAGCATCGTGCGCTCCTCGTCGCTGGGATCGTGGCCGGCGACGAGAACGATCGGCACCGACGAGGTCTCCGCGCGCGAGCGCAGCTCGAGGGCGAGCCGGAGCCCGCCCGCGTGGTCCATCAGCAGGTCGACGACGACGAGCGCCGGCGGCCGGCCGAGGGCCCTCTCGAGCCCTTCCTCCGTCGATTGGGCGTGCACCAGCTCGTAGCCTTCGGCGACGAGGCCGGTCTCGAGCATCTGGTGGATGGAGCGGTCGTCGTCGACGAGCAGCACTTGCGCCGGCCGCGTCGCGGTGCCGAAAGCCGCGCGACCGGCGAGCGCCCGCACCCGCTGCACGAGGCGGCCGAGGTCCATGGGTTTCAGGAAGTAGTCGTCGGCGCCGAGCGCGAGGCCGAGCTCGCGGTTCTCCTGCCGCGAGTAGATGACGATGGGGATCGAGGCGGTGTCGGCGTCCCCCTTGAGGCTCTTCAGCACTTCCCAGCCGTCGACGAGGCCCGGCAGTACGAGGTCGAGAATCACCGCCGATGGGGACATCGAGCGCACCAGCGCGAGCGCCGCGTCGCCCGACCTGGCGAGGACGGGAGCGAAGCCGGCCTCCTCGAGCAACGGCGCCAGCCGCTCGTAGACCGCGCGGTCGTCCTCCACCACCAGCACGGGCTCCGGCACCGGCGTGGCAGCGGCGCGGCCGTTGACCCCGCGCACCGGCAGCAGGACGCGGAACGAGCTGCCACGCCCGAGCGCCGAGTCGACGATGACGGCGCCGCCGTGCATCTCGGCGAAGGACTTGACGAGCGAGAGGCCGAGGCCGGTGCCGCCGAAGCGGCGCCCGGCGGTCGAATCGACCTGACGGAAGGGATCGAAGATGCGGTGGTGCTCGAGGGGATCGATGCCGATCCCTTCGTCGCGCACGGACATCTCCAGCGTCGCCTCGCCGAGCGGGGACTCGGCGGCGGCGAGCTCGTGCACGGCGATCGTCACCTGCGAGCCGTGGTGCGAGAACTTCACGGCGTTCGAGATCAGGTTGTAGAGGATCTGCTTGATCTTCACCGGGTCGGCCCAGATCCACGGCACTTCGTGCGGTGCGTCGACGCGCAGCGCGATCCCCTCGCGATCGGCCACTGGCTTCATCACCGTGCAGACGCCCTCGACGAGCGCCGGCAGCGACACCGCCTCCGGCTGCAGATCCATGCGGCCGGCCTCGACCTTCGAGAGGTCGAGGATGTCGTTGATGATCGTCAGCAGGTGTTTGCCCGAGGTGTGGATGTTGCCGAGGAACTTGCGGTCGCGCCCTTCGAGCCCCTTGGCCCGCGAGAGCAGGATCTCGGAGAAGCCGATGATCGAGTTGAGCGGCGTCCTCAGCTCGTGGCTCATGTTGGCGAGGAACCGGGTCTTCTCCTGCGTGCGGAGCTCGGCGGCGTCGCGCTCGCCCTCGCGGTGCTCGATCTTGTCGAGCATGTCGTTGAAGCCGTCGCAGAGCGCACCGATCTCGTCGTCGGCCATCTTCGTGGCGCGCAGCGAGGTGTCCCCGGTCAGCGAGACGCGGTGGGTGGTGCGCGCGAGCTCGAGGATCGGCCCCGAGATGACCCGCTGCAAGCGGTAGGCGACGAGCAGGGCGATGGAGAGGGTGATCGCCAGCACGGTGAGCAGCACGGCGAGGTCGCGGAGGATGCGGTGGTTGACCTCGGCGGTCGAGACCAGGAGGTAGATGGACCCCAGGCGGTCGCCCCTGTAGTAGATCGGCTCGACGACGTGGAGCCCGTCGTCGGCGAAGAGCGTGGTGGGCCCGTGCTCGATGTTCAGCAGCGGCTTCACCGGAGCGCCCCAGGCCGCGAAACGCCGGCCGCTGGTGTCGAAGAGCACGGCGGAGCGCACGGCCGGCATCGCCGCCAGCTTGCCGAGGCTCGTGGCCGCCGACTCGGTGTCGTCGAATGCGATGTCGGGCACGGCGTAGTCGCCCACGACGCGCGCGACGAGGGTCGAGGTCTCGACCAGCTCGCGCCGGTAGCCCTGGACGTCGTGGATGGTGTGGAAGCCGAAGGCGCCGATCAGGGCGCTGGTGGTGACGAGCGCCACCATGCCGACGAGCTTCTGGCGGATCGACAGGCGGTCGAACGGCCGCACGTCAGAGGCGCTCCGACGAGGTCGCCGCCGGGTCGAGCGGGAGGTCGAGGTGCGCGCGCACGGCCGACTCGGAGAACGGCTCGCATCATAGCGCGGGCTCCCGCGCCGGGACGCGGCGGGGTGCTCGCGCGCTCGCAGCGACATGCCAATCCGCCAACGCCGGTTCCGGTCGCCAGGCCGTTCCGGGAGTCCCCAGGCCCACCGACGTCGACGGGGGTCAGAACGTCAGCCGCGCCCCCAACCGGTATGTCCGCTGTGCCGTCCATCCGGGCTCGCTCGTCGCCTGGACGCAGACGCGGACCGGTTGCGACCGGGTGTTCTCGTAGAGCGCCGTGAGATCCGTCTCCGACCGCGTCGCGACGGTCACCGGCGGGCGGCCGCAGAGGTCGAAGATCCGCAGCTCGACCTTGGTCCGGAGCTGCTCGTCGTCGCCCGTGGCGGTCACCGCCACTGTCGACTGTGGAGGGACGTCGACGTGGAACCAGTCGCTGTCGCCGCCGTACAGTCCGAAATCCAGGAGCAAGTCGAACGGCACCGTTCGACCACCCTGGAGGCAGTTGTCGATGGCGGGCGACACGTCGTCGGGCGGTCCCTTGGCGATGAGCCCCGAGAAGACCTTGTTCTTCGACCAGCGCATGGCGGGGTTGACGCAGAAGTAGCTCGGGTCGCACTCGACGATCGGCTCGTCGATGAGCCCGGTGAGGACGCCGTTTTCGCCGAACAGCGGGCTGCCTTCGCTTCCAGCCAGCCCCCCGGCGATGAGCTGCATTCGGAGGTCTCCCACGGGGCACCCGGGGCCGGGGGCGGCGCGCACCGAGGCCGTGGCCGGCCCCTCGCCCGGAAGCCCACCGAAGACGACGCTCCCCTTGCTCGGGAGCTTCTTGTCGAGCGTCGCCCAGACGGCGTTGTCGGGCTGGAGGTCCCACTGCTGCGGCTGCACGACCGCGAAGCGGAGCTTCGGGTCGTTGATGAGGAGATCCAGGCCTTCACCCCTGGTAATCGGAGCGCCAAGGTCTTGGCAGCCATACCCGTAGAACAACCAGTTGGCAGATTCCGCCTCGCCGGCGGTCATCGGCGCGGTGACCCAGGTGCCGTTGCGCGATCCGACCTTGTCGGCCACCTGCACGGCCGTCCGCATGAGGCTCGAGTCGCCGCGGATCAGGCTGATGACGAAGACGCTGTGGATCCGGTCGTCGCTGACGTTGCACACCGCGGGCACCAGGCACGTGTCGGTCTTCTCTCGCGCGACCGTCCCCGCCCCACGATAGTGGTGCTGCAACCGGTCGACGCGAAACGGCAGCTCGCGTCGAGCACCCGGTGGAGAGAGGTACTCGATGCGCGCAGTCTCGCCGTCCACGGTCGAGGTCCACCGTTCGCTCCCCGCGGGGACACTGGCCGTCAGGCGAAGCACCGGCGCGGTCTCGGCACCAGCTCCGCCGCCTGGTGATGCGGAGATCGCCACCTCGCTCCCCGCCGGCAGCCGGAGGTCGGCGAGGTGGATCCGCATGCCGAGGGCCCCGGGGGAGACCAGGTCGACGACCCAGAGGCTGGCACCGTTACCGAGGTCCGTCCATGCGCCGTCGGAGGCTCGGAGCGCGACCGCTCGCGCGACCCCGTACCGCGATGGCTCCCGGCGCGCTGCGCGCTGTCTGTCCTGCGAGACGACCGCGGCGACGTCGAAAGGCGGCAACGCTCGCTGCGGCGCCCGCCCAAGATTCACACCCAGCCGCGCCGACGGGAGTGACTCGAGGTCGCTCGCCAGGGCCGGGGGAGTGGCGGTTGCGGCTCCGAGAATCGCCACCAGCCCGCACGCCGTACCAGCCAGGCCGCACGCTTTCCACCACGAGCCCCAGAGCCGCAGCCAGTCTCCCCGCATGACGCACCTCCCGCCGCGGCGTCGTCTTCGCCGCCTCTTTCTTCGAATGGCAGGGGAGGACGATCCATTTCAGGGCTCGCCGCCTACCGAGAGCTGCAGGCTGAAAACCGCGAGCCGGCGGTCAGAACCGCCACTCGCCGACGAGCTGGAGGCTGCGCTCGGTTCTCCGGGCGGGGCGGCCGAGCAGCTCGCGCGCCGGCCGCCGGCTCGACACCCGAACGGCCTCCGCCCCCACGCGCCAGTTGCCCCGCGCCGTCGTCGAGCCCTCGAGAAACCAGGCGGCGGTCCAGGCGTGCCCGTCCTCGTCGTTGGGGTCGCCGGCGATGCCGTCGCGGTCGTCGACCCAGAAGTCGTCGTAGCGCACGCTCACGCGCTGGCGCTGCCGGGCGTGCGAGAGGAGCAGGAACGCGGCGCCGTAGTCCGCGAAGACGAGCGGTCTCGTGAAGCCGTCCATCTCGGTGTCGCCGCGCACTGCCTGGGCGATCACCTCCCCGGCGGGAAGGCGCAGGTGCCAGCCGAGGTGGTCGAAGCGGGTTCGCCAGGCCCACTGCCCGTTGCGCACGACCGCCGGGTTGCCGCGGTTGTCGTAGCGCTGCAGGCGCACTCGCGAGCGGTCGAGGTAGTCCCACTGCGCACCCGCGTACCAGCCGTAGCGGCCGTCGATCTCGTGGAAGGGCTCCTCCCACTGCTCCTGCGGGAAGAAGAAGCCGTCCGGCCCGAGGGCAGGGAGCGGCGCGAGCGGCAGCCGCTCGAAGAGTCGCGTCGGGCGGTCGCCCACGGCCCAGCCGCGCCAGGTGAGCAGCGCGCCCGCCGGATCGTTGGCCCGGTAGACGCCGAGGAGGACGCCGACGTCGTGCGGCGAACCGCCGGCGGCGCCGGCGCGGGTGACCTGGAGGTCGGCGCCGAGGGTCCGCAGCTCCTCGCCGAACCAGCCGTTGACGCTCGAATAGCTGAGCGTGTACGGCGAGGTCCAGCCCACACCGGTGTTCTCGAGCGACAACGGAGCGTGGAAGGCACCGGCGCGGGCGAGGAGCTTCCACGCCGAGCGCGGCACCGGGCGCAGCTCGAGGTAGGCCTCGTCGAGGTCGGCGAGCGAGCCGACGCCGTCGCCGTAGGCGCTCGCGGACACCCGCAGGGCGAGCGTGGGGGCGAGGCGCGCGCGGTAGGCGACGGTGGCGGCGCCGAGGCGGAGCGGGTCGTCGTCGTCGTCGAAGCGGAGCTTGCCGAGCCCGCCGTCGACCCAGGACCGTTCGCCGTCCACGGCGAAGAGGCGCATCGAGACGACGCCAGAGACGTCCTGCTCGAACGCGCGCGACGGCGGGGCGTGGGCGAGAGCGAGCGCGAGGAATGCCGCGACGAGCCAGGAGCCGCGCGGCCGGCGAGCGGCCCGCGTCACGCACGAGCTCGTCACACGAGCCCCATCGTTCGCGCCGCGCCGCGCCGCTGGGGGGTCGCCAGCCGCCGCACCAGCTCGGCCGCCTCCACCGGCTCGCCGAAGTAGAAACCCTGCCCGACGTCGCAACCCATCTCGCGGAGCTGCGCCGCGACGCCGCCGCTCTCGACGCCCTCGGCCACCACCCGCAGCCCGAGGCTGTGGCCGAGCTCGATGGTGGCGCGGACGATCAGCGCCACCTCCGGCGAGCGCCCCATCTCCTGCACGAAGGAGCGGTCGACCTTGAGCTCCTGCACCGGGAGCCGCCGGAGCTGCGCCAGCGACGAATAGCCCGTGCCGAAGTCGTCGATCGACACCGTCACTCCCATCGCGACGACCTCGGCGAGCACCCGCCGCGCCGTCTCGGGGTCGGCCATGACGCTGCTCTCGGTGACCTCGAGCACGAGGTGGCGCGCCTGGAGGCCGGACGCCTCGAGCCCGGCGGCCACGCGCTTCGGCAGGTCGCTCTCGTGCAGGTCGAGCGCCGAGATGTTGACGGCGACGCCCAGCGGCAGGCCGAGCCGGTGCCAGGCCGCCGCCTGCTCGAGCGCGCGTCCGAGCACCCAGCGGGTCAGCGGCCGGATGGCGCCCGTCTGTTCGGCGAGGGGAACGAAGTCGGTCGGCGAGACCAGCCCGAGACGCGGGTGCCGCCAGCGCACGAGGGCCTCGACTTCCACCGGCTCGGCGGTCGCCAGCGACACCTTCGGCTGGAAGCAGAGGTGCAGCGCGTCGTCCTCGATGGCGCGGCGCAGCTCGCCCATGAGGGTGAGCTGCTGCACGCTGTGACGGTCGTGGCTGGCGTCGTAGAAGGCGATCCCCAGCTTGCGCTGCTTGGCGTCGTACATGGCCACCTCGGCCTGGCGCAGCAGGCTCGCGGGGTCGCCGCCATGGTCTGGGAAGAGCGCGATGCCGATGCTTGCCGACAGCTCGACGCGCAGCTCGTCGGTCTCGAGCGCCGCCGCGAGCTGCTCGCGCAGCGCGGCCACCGCCTCACCCGCCTGGCGCACCGCGAGCGCCGGCAGCAGCACCGCGAACTCGTCGCCACCGAGGCGGGCCACGACGAGGCTCCGTTCGCTGGCGGCGGCCTCGAGACGATGGGCGAGCTCGATGAGCAGGCGGTCGCCGACGTGGTGCCCGAGGGTGTCGTTGATGTCCTTGAAGCGGTCGAGGTCGATGAGGGCGACGGCCAGCCTGCCGTGGGCGCGGCGGGCGGCGAGGATCGCCTCGCCGACCTCGACGCGGAAGCGGTTGCGGTTGGGGAGCCCGGTCAGGTCGTCGTGGTAGGCCAGGTGGTGGATCGCCGACTCGCGCTCGCGGATCCCCTGCTGCATGCGCCCGAACTCGCGCGCCAGGCCGCCGATCTCGCCGCGGTCGGCGACCGGCAGCTCGCCGGCATATTCGCCGCTCGCCAGCCGGCGCGCCGCCTGCTCGAGGGCGCGCACCGGGCCGGTGATGCCGCGCGCGATCAGCACGGCGCCGAGCGTGGCGATCAACATCGAGCCGAGGGCGATCCACAGCACCTCGCCCGAGAGCGTGCGGAAGTCGAGGAACGCCTCCTCGGTCGAGCGCATGAGCACGCTGTCGATCGTTCGGCTGCCCGCCGGGTCTCCTCCCCGCGCAGCGGCGCCCCGCAACGGGTTCGCCACCATCACGTAGTCGTCGCCCCCCAACCGCAGCCGATGCGGGCGCTGCACCACGGCGGCCGCGAGCCCCGTCAGCTGCTGCCGCGCCGCGCCGGCGAGCGACGAGGAGATCACCCGCCGGGGCGGCGCCCCCGCCTCGACGAAGGCGACCTCGAGGCCCGACAGCGTGCCGAGCTCGCGGGCCACGGTGTCGTCGAGCAGGCGCCCGAGGAGGAGCCAGAGCGTCGGCCTCGGCGCCGACACCGGCACGTAATAGGGCGCCGCGACGAGCTGGTAGGCGCGGCCGCCGAGCACCGCCGCCAGCGGCTCGCGGTCGAACGAGCGCTCGCGCGTGAGCAGCCGCGGGTAGGGGAAGGCGCGATCGCGGTTGGCGGGCTCGAGGGTGTCGACGAGCACGCGGCCGTCGAGGTCGACGAGAAGCGCCAGGTCGGCACCGGTGCGGGCGCGATGGTTGTTGAGGGCGACGAACAGCGACTCCTCGTCGCTGGGGTCGGAGAAGATCGCCTGCCGCAGGGCGTCGTCCTTGGTGAGCGTCTCGGCGACCTGCCAGAGCCCCTGCTGCCGCGCGACGAGCTTGTCGTGGAAGACGTCGCGCCCGTGGAGCAGCTCGTCCTGCACGCGCGCCAGGGCCTGTCGATAGGCGGCGCGGCGGACGGTGGTGATCGTCACCCCGAGCACGGCCAGCAGCAGCGAGAGGGAGAGCACGAGGATGCGGCTCTGCAGGCTACGCATCGCGGTCAGTACTCCTTGAACCCGGGCTCCTGGTCGCGCGAGGGGAGGAGCGCCGAGCGCAGGTCGACCTCCCAGCGGTCGACGGCATCGGCGGCGAGCCGCACCTCGCGCTCGAGGAGGTCGGGACCATCGGTGATCCGCGGGTGCCAGACGACGAGCCTGTAGCGACCCGCGGGCAGGTCCGGGATCGACGCCAGCCCCTGCGCGTCGGCCTGGTCGAACCAGGGCGTGTCCACGACGAGGATGTAGGCGAGCATCCAGTCGTGGATGTTGCAGCCGAGGGCGACGATGCCGGGACGGTCGAAGAGGAGCGGCGCCGTCGTATCGCGCGGCGATCGCGCCGCCGGGGCGTGGGTGCCGTTCGAGGCGTGGGCGGCGGTCGATCCGCGGCGCTCCACCTTCGGCAGGTAGAGCTCGAACCGCTTGGCGGGCGAGAACGAGTAGACGTGGTGGCTGATCGAGTCGGTGTTGGGGAAGCTCACGCTCGCCCCGGTCTGCACCGGCAGGATCTGCGGCACGAAGCGGCGGTCGCGCTGGTCCATCACCGCCGCCGCCGGGGCAGGGAGCCGCCGCGCGTCGAGCGGCAGGACGTAGAGAATGGCACCCGCCAGCGGCCTCCCGTTCGGCTGCCGCAGACGGAGGTCGACGCGCGCCGCGGCGAGTGGCGGCGCGACGAGGAGGGTCGTCGCGACGAGCGCCTGGGCGAGCCGACGGCGACCCCGTGCTCGCTGATGCGGGCGGCTCGCGATCGGCGTCATGGTGGCACGCTGGCCAGAATCCGGTTCGACGCCGCCGATTATAGGTCGGTGCGGTGGCCGCCGACCCGGTGGCGTCCGGTGGAACTCCCTCCGCCTCGTATGCGTACCTTCATGCGGGAGGGACGTTCATGGATCCGACGATGACGACGACGGCATTCGAGATCGTGGGTCACGAGGTGGTGCGGAGCCTCGGGGTCGTGCGCGGCATCACGGTGCGCTCGCGTTCGATCTTCGGCACCATCGGCGGCGCGCTGCAGACGCTCGCCGGGGGCAACATCACCCTCTTCACCGAGTTGTGCGAAAAGACCCGCGGCGAGGCCTTCGCGATGATGCTCGAGCATGCCCGTGCGGCCGGAGCCAACGCGGTGATCGGCGTGCGCTACGACGCCACAGAGGTGATGGACGGCGTCACCGAGGTGCTCTGCTACGGCACCGCGGTGCAGCTCCAGCGCAAGCCGTAGGGTGCGCACCGCGCACCATCCGGTCCGCTGGCTGTGAGTGGTCTGGCAGTGACGAGAAGATGGTGCGCGGTGCGCACCCTACTCGAGCCGCAGCAGCTGGTCGAAGCTCGGGTCGAGGCTGTCGCGCCCGCAGAACAGGGTGAGCGGCTGCCCGCCGTCGCCGGCGACGACGCGCAGCGGTCGACCGAGGCCGGCGGCGGTGCGGAAGCGTGAGTAGGCAGCGGCGGGGTCGCGGCGCACCTCGACGTCGTCGACGCGCTGCGGGCGCGAGCCGCCGGCGAGCAGGGCGCAGTCTCCCTCGGGCGCTGCCACCTCGGGCGAGGCCTCGAGGCCGGCCGGGCCGCACGCGCATCGCGTGAGCCCCGTGCCGAGCAGCGTGCCGAACACCTCGGAGCTCGCCCCCGCCTCGGCCGGCGGTGCGAGCGTCACGCGGTAGCCGGCGGCGGAGAGCTGCTGCGCGAGGAAGCGGTCGGCGCCGCGCGGCACGCCGCGCCGGATCCACCCCTGCAACGCGAGCACCGTCGCTCGGTCGCCCGAGAGCTTGTCGAGCCAGCCGAGAAAGGTGCCGGTGCCGTAGACGCCGCCCGCCGCCTGCGCCTCGGCGAGCATCTCGCGCGCGAGCAGCCCCAGTCCGCCCTCGCCTGGGCGCGCCTTCTCGACCGCCTGCCCGGCGACGAAGAGCAGCACGGGCCCGCAGGTGTACCAGGTGTCCCCTCCCTTCGAGGTGTCCCAGCGGCGGCGGTCGGGAGCCGAGATCAACGCGCCGCCGTCGAGCCCGGCGAGACACTGGTTGCCGAGGTCGACGAGCCGCTCGGCGAGCTGGCGCGCGTCGATCACCCCCAGGCCGTAAGCGGCGCGCAGGGCGAACGCCTCGGCGGCCGCCTCCGAGAGCCACTCCGATTCGCCGTCGGGGTGGAGCAGTGCCTCGTCCCAGAGGTGGAAGAGCTCGCGAGCGAGACGGAGGGTCCACATGCGGCGCCCCTCGGTGCTCTCGGTGAGCCAGCCCTCGCCGACCGCGGCGAGCTGCACGACCCCGCCGACCACGCCACCCTGGAAGCCGCGGCCGCTGCCGTGCCCATCGAAGGAGAGCAGGACGAGCGGTCGCACGGGGAGCGCCAGGGCGGTCTCCGCGGCGAAGCGGTCGAGCAGCGTCGCGACCGACGTCTCGAGGTCCTTGCGCAGCCACGACGGGAGCGCCGGGTCGGCGACCAGCCCGATACGCTCGCCGGGCGCCGGCGCCTGCGGGCCGAAGTAGGCGTACGTCGCCTCCTTGCCGGCCGGCGGTCGCCAGGTGAGCGCACCCTCGGCGGCGAGCTCCAGGACGCGGACGGTGCGGCCGCTCTCGGTCGAGAGCCGGAAGCGGTGGACGAGCTCGCGGTCGCTCGCTTCGGTCGTCGCCGGCCCCGCGGCACAGCTCTCGAGCGGGCGCACGACGAGGTGGCCGGTGTAGAGCAGACGCCCGCCGTCGCTCATGGCGAGGTGGACCGCGTGGTCCTTGACCCGCGGCACCGTGTCGCTGCGAAACGAGACGGCGAAGTCGCGCGTCGGGCGCGCGAAGCAGAGCCGCTCGCCGTCCTCGGCGTCGACCCAGGTCGACGTCGCCGGCACGACGCTCCACGCGTCGCGGCGGAACGTGCCGCGGCCGCGAGGGAGCTCGATCCCGGCGGCGCGGAAGGGGAGGTGGTAGGAGACCTGCCAGAGGTCGTCGGCGGGCACCTCGCGCACGCCGACCTCGACGACGTCGGTGCGCGAGCCGAAGAGCGACATGGCGTGGGCGACGTTGCAGTCGATCGCGGCGGCGAGGGCGCAGGTGAGGACCAGGTGTGGGGTGGTGCGCATGCGGCGGTGATTGTACGGGCCGTCTTTTCGACGAAGGGCTCGCCTGGACGAAAGTCTCGTCCCCTGCTTCGCATTTCCTATGAGGTTCGGCGCCGGCAGCCCCCGCGCCGCTCGCCGTCGCCGCGGGCCCTCTCCGCCGCGAAAGCCCAGCATTCCTGCGCCCTTCCTCGCACGGACCGTGCGTCGACGGTGCGCCGTCCGCAGTGGCACAGCCGTTGCTCTTGGGCTGGCGAACCTGCAGACCAGAGGAGTCGCCGCGATGCCGACGCGATCCGCGTTCGCCCAACGTTCCGCTCTCACGCTCGACCGACTCGTGTTGCTGGCGTTGCTGGCGGCTCTCGCGATGCCGCACGCGCTCGCGGCGCAGAGCTGTGTGCTCACACGACTCGACAGCCCGGTGATGAACGCGTTCCACGGCAACTTCAGCGGCGCCGCGCGCTGGCAGGTCGACCTTGGCTGGCGCTATGGATACTCGTTCCGCCACTTCGTCGGAACCGACGAGCAGGAGGAGCGGCTCGCCGAGCACAGCCAGGTGGTCAACAACGTCAACATCGCCGACCTCTCCGTCCGCTACAACGTCAACCAGCGGCTGAGCTTCGCGATGGCTGTGCCGTACACGATGGCGAATCGCGACGGCGGGCTGCGCAACAGCAGCGGGCATGTCGTCAAGCGCTACACGCGCAGCGAGACGAGTGGCATCGGCGACGTCACGCTGGTGGGCAAGTGGCTCGTGCGGAACCCCCTGCAGCCGCAGCGGTCCAACCTCTCGCTCGGCCTCGGCGTCAAGCTCCCCACGGGCGACTACAAGCAGAAGGAGACCCGGCTGTCGCTCGTCAACGGCAGCGAGGTCAGGAGCACCGCCGTCGCCGACTATTCCGTGCAGCCCGGCGACGGCGGCTACGGGATCATCCTCGAGAGCAGCGGCTACAGCGTGCTCGGCAATAGCGGCGCGCTCGCCGGTTACGCCAGCGGCACCTACATCGTGACTCCCCAGGCGGACAACGGCGTCGTCCGGCCGGGCGCCGCGCCGCACGAGGAGAAGGTCTCCGTCACCGACCAATACGTCGCGCGTCTCGGCGTGCAGATCGGGCCCAGGTCCTGGAGAGGCTTCAGCGTCGGCATCGGCGGCCGCCTCGAGGGCATCCCGGTGCACGACCTCGTCGGCTCGAGCGAAGGGCGCCGGCGGCCGGGCTACATCGCCTCCGTCGAGCCGTCGTTCAGCTACACGCGCGGCAGCCAGTCGATCTCGTTCGCGATGCCCTGGGCGGTGGAACGGAACCGCCAGCGCAGCGTCGCCGACCTCGCCAACGGCGGTCACGGCGACGCGGCGTTCCCCGACTACGTCGTCCTCTCCAGCTACTCGTTCCGCTTCTGATAGCGAGACGGTCGGCGGCCCCCCGTCGTGGCGCGGCGGGGGTGCCGCCGACCCGTCGCCTTTCCCCTCGAGCCCATTCGCCTCGATTCTTGATTCGGACGGATCGTGCCCTCGTCGTTCGGCGCTTCGATGGGGACCGCCGATCCATAGCTCCTTCCCCTCGCCGCGCGGCGGTCGTCCCGCGGTGGACCGGACCGATGGCATCGCCCGGGTGTCCGCTGGTGGAACGAGACTGCGCGGTGCCGGGCGGGCGCCTCTCCGTGGCGCCCCAAGGTCTTGGACCCTAAGTCACTCGAGCGTCTAGAGATACGAGATCTCGTCTCGCCGGCACGCGCGTTGAAGTGGGGCGACGCGGAGGCGAGCCGATGTTGCAGGACTTGCGAGTGGCAATGCGGGGGCTGGCGCGGGCGCCGGGGCTGACCTTCGCCGCGGTGACGACGCTGGCGCTGGGCATCGGCGCCACCTCGCTCACCTTCGGCGTGCTCGAGGCCCTGGTGCTGCGCCCCCTGCCGTTCGGCGAGCGCACGCCACGGCTCGTGAGCCTGCACTCGACGCACCCGACGCAGGCTCGCGACTGGGACGACTCCGGCCTCTCCTGGCTCGACCTCCGCGACGTCCGCACGGAGGCGAGGACGCTCGCCGCCGCCGAGGGCGTGCTCGAGCGCAACTTCTCGCTCGCCGCCGACGGCGTCGCCGAGCGCGTCACCGGCGCGTCGGTCACGCCGCGTCTCTTCGCCCTCCTCGGCGTGCGGCCGCAGCTCGGCCGCTCCTTCCGTGCCGACGAGGCCGCCGAGCCGGGGCACGAAGCGGTGGCGCTGCTGAGCGATCCGCTCTGGGCGCGACGGTTCGGCCGCGACCGCGAGGTGCTCGGGCGGACCATCACCGTGAACGGCCGCGGCGTGACGGTGATCGGCATCATGCCCCCCGGGTTCCGCTTTCCGACCGGGCACGACATCTGGCTGCCGTACGCGCCACCGCCGGAACCCGAACGCGACAACCGCGCCTTCCTCGCCATCGGGCTGCTCGCCGAGGGCACCTCGATGAAGGCCGCGCAGGCCGAGCTCGACGCCATCGCGACGCGACTCGCGTCCCGCTACCCGGGGACCAACCGCGGCTGGGGCATTCATGCGCTGGCGCTGCACGACCTGTTCGTGCAGAGCGGGACCAGCCGCTCCCTCGTGGCGATGCTCGGCGCGGTGTCGCTGGTGCTGCTCGTCGCCTGCGCGAACGTCGCCGGGCTCCTCCTCGCCCGCGGCATCGGCCGCCAGCAAGAGCTCGCGGTGCGGGCGGCGCTCGGGGCGGGACGCGCGCGCCTGGTCCGCCTGCTCCTCGTCGAGAGCCTCCTGCTCGCCGCCGCGGGCAGCGGCATCGGGCTGGTGCTCGCGCGCTGGGGGCTCGACGCGATGATCGCCTCGAACCCGGAGCCGCCGCCTTATTGGGCCCGCTTCGAGCTCGGCGGCACCGGCATGCTCGTCATCGTCGCGCTCTGTCTCCTGTCGACTCTCGCCTGCGGCCTGCTGCCGGCGTTGCGCACGGTCGGCGGCGCGCGAGGCCGCCTCTCGTCCGGGGCGCGCGGCAGCGCGGGAGGCGACCAGCGGCGCGCGCAGTCGGCCCTCGTGGCGGCGCAGATCGCCGCCAGCCTGGCGCTGCTCGTCGGCGCGACGCTGCTCATGCGCAGCGCGATGGCCATGGATCGCACGAGCGCCGGCTTCGAGCGCGGACCGCTGCTCAGCCTGCGCGTCTACCTCGCCGGTGACGCCTACGACACCCCCGCCGCGCGCAGCCGCGCTCTCTCGCGCCTCGAGGCGAGATTCGCGGCGCTTCCCGGTGTCGCCGCGGCGGCCGCCACGGGAGCCATCCCCGCCGACGACGGCGGCGACACGGTGCGGTTGATCGCCGACCGCGGCACGACCACGCAGGGCGAAGAGACGGGCGTCGAGACGATCCCCGCGGCGCCCGGCCTCTGGGACGCCCTCGGCATCTCGCTGCTCGCCGGCCGCAGCTTCACCACCGCCGAGAACGAGGACGAAGACGCCGACGTGGCGATCGTGAACCAGCGCCTCGCCGCGGCGTTCTTTCCGTCCGGCGACGCCGTGGGACGCCGCGTCGGCGTCGTCGAAGGCGACGGCACGCGCTGGCTGCGCGTCATCGGCGTCGCTCCCAACGTCGTCTACGAGGAGGTGGGGGAGGAGACGTCGCAGTCGCGCCTCAACCTCTTCGTGCCCTGCGCGGTGACCGGCTGGCGGACCATGGCGATGATCGTCCGTGCGGAGCGCGACCCGTCGCCCTTTGCGGCGCTCGCGCCGCGACTGGTGAGCGCTGCCGCGCCCGGCGCCGCCGCCTTCGACGTCATGACGATGGAGCAGCGCCTGACGTTCACGAACTGGGGAGAGCGCTTCCTGGGGCGGATGTTCGGCGGCTTCGCGCTCGCCAGCCTGCTGCTCGCCTGCATCGGCACCTACGGCCTCGTCTCCTACGCCGCGGCCCAGCGCCGGCGCGAGCTCGGCGTGCGCACGGCGGTCGGCGCCACGGCGGCCGACCTGCTGCGGCTCCTGCTCGGCGGCGGCGCGCGGCTGGCGGTCGGTGGCCTGCTCCTCGGCTTGCCGCTCGCGCTCGCGGCGGCGCGGCTCGTCGAGGGGCTGCTCTTCGGCGTCACCGCCTGGGACTTCGGGGTGTGGGCCACGCTCCCCGCGGCGCTGCTCGCGGCCGTGCTCCTCGCCAGCTACGTGCCCGCGCGGCGCGCGAGCCGCGTCGACCCCGCGTCCGCGCTGCGCCAGGAGTAGGCCCCGACAGCCCTCACCTCCGGGCCCCTCTCTCTCCGGAGTAGACCGCTAAGGACGCGACCCTCCCAGCCCCCCTCTCCCCGAAGTAGGCCGCGATGGCCGCGACCTCCGGGCCCCTCTCTCCCCGGCGAGGGGAGAGAGGGGTTGGGGTGAGAGGGGTGGCAGACCAACCCAGGGGAGGGGGTCGGGTGGGGGGCGGCAGCGCGCTCCGCGCGCGGGGGGGCCAGCTGCCACGGTCTCGCCCCGGTCTCGCCGCGCCCACGCCGTCGGACGCCATGGCCACGCCAGACGGCGGTGCTGGGATGTGGGCTCTGAAAGGAGCCCCCATGCAACTCTCTTCGGCCATCTCCGATTCCCCCGAACCCGGCCGCTTCCGGTCGATCCTCAAGCTCGCCGCGCTCGGCGCTCTCGTGCTACTGCTTCTGGTACCCGTCAATCAGCTCGTGAGCCTCGTTCGCGAGCGCCAGGCGCGCCAGCTCCTGGTACGCGAGGAGCTCGCTCAGCTCTGGGGCGGCCAGCAGACCCTCGGTGCCCTCGTCCTCGCCGTGCCCTATCGCGCCCCTGCCGGCGGCGGCGGCGCGAGCGCCAAGACCTACCTGCCCGCGAGCGCGCTCGCGCCGCCGGCTGGGTGGGCCTATTTCCTCCCCGGCGCCGTGAAGTGGCGCGGCGACGTCACTCCCCAGCAGCGCCATCGGGGGCTCTTCCAGGTGACGCTCTACGAGGCGCGCCTCGCCGCCAGCGGGTGGTTCGCGCGGCCGGACGCCGCCGCGCTCGGGCTCGATCCGTCGCAGCTCGACTGGGCGCATGCCCACGCGCTGCTCACGGTCTCCGACCCGCGCGGGTTGCAACAGCGTGTCGTCCTGCGCTGGGCCGGCCGCGAGCGCCCCTTCGCGCCGGGCCTGACCTCGGTCGACGCGTTCGGCAGCAACCTGCGCGCCGCGCTCGCGCCGGGCGACCTCGACGGCGACCGCATCCCCTTCGCGCTCGACCTCGAGCTGCGCGGCAGCGGCGCGCTCTTCTTCCTGCCGCTGGGCGACGACACGACGGCCGAACTGACCTCGCCCTGGCCCCACCCCGGGTTCATGGGTGCGCCGCTGCCGCGCGAGCGCCAGGTGGTCGGCAAGGGCTTCACCGCGAGCTGGTCGGTCCCCTACTTCGGACGCGGCTTTCCGCAGCGCTGGCGCGGCGACCAGCTCGGCGCCGAGCGACTCTCGGCGCAGCTCGCCACCTCCGCGTTCGGCGTCAACCTGGTGAGTCCGGCCGACGCGTACCAGCAGACCGAGCGGGCGGTGAAATACGCGGTGCTGTTCATCCTCCTCACCTTCACCACCGTGTTCGTGCTGGAGCTGCTGTCGCCGGTGCGGCTGCACCCGATCCACTACCTTCTCGTCGGGGCCGCGCTCTGCCTCTTCTACCTTCTGTTGCTCGCGCTCGCCGAGCACGTCGGGATCGCGGCGGCCTACGCGACCGCGACGGCGGCGACGGTGGCGCTGGTCACCCTCTACACGCGCGCCGTCCTCGCCGGCTGGCGTCGAGCGCTCGCCGTCGGCGGTGTGCTGACCGTTCTCTACGGGTGGCTCTTCACGCTGCTGCGGCGCGAGGACTATGCGCTCCTGCTCGGCGCGCTCGGGCTCTTCGCCACGCTCGCGGCGGTGATGTTCCTCACCAGAAGGCTCGACTGGGCGACGCTGCGGTTCCGGGAGCCTGCCATCGGCTGAGGAAACGGGCGGGCGGGGGCAGGCCCCGCCCCTACATCGGAGCGGAGGATCGCGCTTCTCGGGTGTAGGGGCGGGGCCTGCCCCCCGCCCTTCGGACGCGCGGGGTGTTGGGTGTCGCCCTCGCGATACAGTTGGGGACCGAGCCACAACTGCCAACGCCACCGACCGCCGAGCGGCGCTCGCGCGCCGCCGTGCACCGGAGAGCCTCCATGGCCGATCACACCCCCAGCCGTGCCTCGCTCCATCATGCCCTTCGTCGGGCTCTCGTCGCGCTCGTGCTCGCCGCGCTCGTCTCGCCGGTACCCTCGCTCGCCGCCAAGCCGCCGGGCGGCGACACGCCCCAGGCCGTCGTCGCGCGCATGAAGGCGGCCGCCGAGCACGAGGACTTCAAGGAGATGGTGGAGTGCATCGCTCCCGCCCAGCGCAAGGAGATGGCCGTCGGGCTCGTGCTCGGCACCACCATGATGGTGGCGTTCCTCGACATGGGGAGCGAGATGGCGATGGGGATGGCGGAGGGGATGTCGGAGGCGATGGCCGACGGTGCCGAGCAGACATCCGAGCAGAGCGCCGAGCAGAAGGCGGCGATGGAGAAGGCAAAGGCCGAGGCCAAGCGCAAGACCGACGAGCTCAAGGTCAAGCACGAGATGATCATGGTGCGCTACGGCCTCAAGGAGCGCATGGCGGCGATGCAGGCCGCAGGGGACCAGGGCGGCGGCAGCCCCGAGGAGGCGATCGGCAAGCTCCTCGCCGGCGTCGACGAGCGGGCCCTGATCGCCGACCTCATGGGCTTCATGGGCGCGATGGGCGAGGCGCAGGGCGGCGGCGAGGGGAAGAAGCCGATGACGTTCCCCGCCGAGGTCACCGACTACAAGATCACCGGCGACCAGGCGACGGCGCGCGCCGGCGACGACACCGTGAAGTTCGTGCGCGTGGACGGGCGCTGGTACATGGCTCCCGACGAGAAGACGGGCCCCCCAGCGGCCGAGTAGCGGTGCACGCCCCGGCGCCGCCTCCGTCGGGCGGCGCCATTGCGCGCTCAGGTCCTACGCGGAACGCCGCGCGCCGGCGGTCACGCCGAGACCGTCACGCCGTTGCGCGGGCACCAGGTCGCCAGCGCGCAGACGCTGCAGCGCGGCTTGCGCGCGTGGCAGACGGCGCGGCCGTGGAGGATGAGGCCGTGGCCGATGAAGATCCACTCCTCGCGCGGCACCCGCCGCATGAGGTCGCGCTCGATCTTCACCGGGTCGTCCTCGCGCGTGATGCCGAGCCGGAACGACAGGCGACGGATGTGGGTGTCCACCACCACGCCGTCGGCGATGCCGAAGGCCGAGCCGAGCACCACGTTGGCGGTCTTGCGCGCCACGCCTGGAAGGGTGAGCAGGTCGTCCATCACGCGCGGGACCTCGCTGCCGTAGACGTCGCGCAGCCGTCGCGCCGCGCCGATGACGAGCTTGGTCTTGTTGCGGAAGAAGCCCGTCGGGCGGATCTCCCCCTCGAAGGTGGCCGGGTCGGCGTCGGCGAAGTCCGCCGCGGTGCGGTACTTGCGGAAGAGCGTCCGCGTCACCTCGTTGACGCGCACGTCGGTCGACTGTGCCGAGAGGATGGTGGCGACGAGAAGCTGCAGCGGGTCCTCGTGCAGGAGCGCCGTCTGCGCCTCCGGGTAGAGAGTGTGGAGCTCGCGCACGATGGCGGCCACCGCCGCGTCGTCGACGAGGCGGGGGCGGCCAGGCCGCTTCGGCGCCGGTGCCTTCCTCGGCTTCGCCTTCGGGGCCGAGGCGGCAGCGGCCGCCGCGCCGGTCAGCGGGCGACCGATCGGCTTGCGCGCTTTCTCTCCACTCACTTGGTTCTTTCCACTCACTTGGTTCTCTCCACTCACTTGGCCCCCAGCGCCGCGGTGGCGTCGTCGACCGCGGCGGCCGCGCCGCGCAGCACCTCGGCCACGACGCCGATCTGCGTCTCCGCTTCCGACCAGCGGCGCTGCTCGATCGCCTCGCGCACGGCGGGCAGGGTCTTCACGCCGTAGCCGGTGTAGATGCCGGGGGCGTAGACCTGGTGGACGAACCAGGGCCGGCCGGGAAGCCCCTTCGAGGAGGTGAGCGAGCGCTCGAGGGCGATGAGCGCCTGGTCGTAGGCGACGGGTGCCGGTGCGTTGCCCGCCCCCTGGCGGTTCGCCACCGCTTTCGCGTGGCGGCCGGCGGCCGCCTTGAGATCCTCGACCGCGTTCTCGAGCGGCGCGAAGTTGAGGAAGGGAACCGGCTCCTTCGGCTCCGGCACCACCCAGGTCTCGCGCGGGTCCCAGCCAGCCGCGTAGATCCCCTCGCGGATGCGGCGGTTCTCCTCGGCGGTCTCCTCGCGCATCGTCGAGGCGAGCTTCTGCACCTCGCCGGCGTAGCGGCCGACGGTCTCGGCGAGCCGCTGCAGGTCGAAGGGGAGCACGTCGGCGTCGGCGAGGCGCGTCGTGAGCCGCCCGGCCACCTGTGCCAGGGCGACGCCGTAGACGAAGCCGGGGTCGCCGAACCTGTTGTAGTGGTCGAAGCTGTCGTAGATCGAGTGGTACTGGCCGTATTGCTCCTCGCCGTCGAAGCCGACGTTGAGCGACGCGACGCCGAGATGCTGCAGGAACGGGGTGAAGTCGCTCCCCGAGCCGAGCGGGTCGATCCGCAGGTCCTTGCTCGAGCGCGCCGCCTCCTGCTCGTCCGGTTTGCCGGTGATCGTCACGCGTGCCCGCATGCGCTCGGCGACGGTGTGGCGGTCGAGGGGATCGGTGACGTCCGTCGCCACCTCGTTGACCAGCGGCTCGAGCGCGTGGCTGCCGCCGACGCCGAGGAAGCCGCGCAGGTTGCTGTCGGAGTTGATGTAGACGACGAGCTTCTGCTGCAGCTCGGCGGCGTGCTGCTCGGCGTATTCGGTGCTGCCGAGCAGGCCTGGCTCCTCGCCGTCCCACGCGGCGTAGACGATGCTGCGGCGCGGCTTCCACCCGGTGCGGGCGAGCTCGCCCAGCGCCTTGGCCTCGGCGAGCATCGCCGCGAGCCCCGAAACCGGGTCGGTGGCGCCGTTGACCCAGGCGTCGTGGTGGTTGCCCCGCATCACCCACTGGTCGGGGAGCTCCCCGCCGGGGAGTCGCGCGATGACGTCGTAGATCGGCCGCACCTGCCAGTCGAAGGCGAGCTGCAGGTGCACGCGCGCCGGGCCGGGGCCGAACCGGTAGGGCATCGGCAGCGCGCCGCGCCATGCCTCGGGCACCATCGGTCCGCCGAGCGCCGCGAGCAGCGGCTGGGCGTCGCGCGCCGAGATCGGCAGCACCGGGATCTTGGTGAGGGTGCGCGCCTGGCTGCGCTCGAGCCGCTTCGCGCCGGCGACGGCGCCTACCCCGGGCGTCAGTGGATCTCCCGGGTGCACGGGCATGTCGGCCACCGATCCTCGCTGCACGCCCTGCGCGGGCCGCCATCCGCCCTTGGGATAGACGTCGCCCGCGAAGTACCCGTCGCCGCTGGGATCCGAGTAGATGATGCAGCCGACGGCACCGTGCTCGGCAGCGACCTTCGGCTTGATGCCGCGCCAGGACTGGCCGTAGCGCGCGATCACCACCTTGCCCTTGACGTCGATGCCGTGCTTCGCCAGCTCGTCGTAGTCGGCGGGCACCCCGTAGTTGACGTAGACGAGGTCGCCGGTGACGTCGCCGTCGATCGAGTAGGCGTTGTAGGTCGGCAGCTGCTCGCTCTTCTGTCCCGAGGTCGAGTCCTCGGTGAGGGCCTCCTCGACGAGCGAGGCCTGGAAGCGCCCCGGCGACACCAGCTCGAGCTTGCGCAGCTTGGGGGTGGGAAAGAGGACCTGGAACTCCTCGATCGTCGTCTCGTACCCCCACTCCCTGAAGAGGCCGGCGATGCGCTCGGCGTTCTCCTTGCCGTAGGGGGATCCCAGGTGGTGGGGCCGCGCCGACAACACGCGGATCCACTCCCCGATCTGCCGCGCGTCGAGCGCCGCGTCGAGCCTGGCCTCCCGCCCTCGCTGCTCGGCGCTGTGGGCCGCGCTGAACCCCAGGAGCGGCGGCTGCTCCGCCGGTGCGACGCCGCCGACGGCAACGATGCAGAGCAAGGCAATCGAGACGCGACGAGCACGTGGCATCGGAATCTCCTGTGGCGTCGGGACTTCTCGTGGATGAAGGTGCCGGATTCTACCCACGCCTCGCGCCGCGAAACCGCCGGCCGGGGCTGGACGACGGTTTCCACGGGCGCTCGCCCGGGGCCCCGCGCCTGTAACCTCAACGGGTGCCCAGGGTAGACAACGATGAAGGCGAGCTGAAGTTGGAAGAGACGAGCGACCAGGAGGTCATGATGCAGGTGCGGGCCGGGGACGTGGAGCAGCTGTCGATCCTCTTCGAGAGGCATCACGGGAAGCTCTTCGGCTTCTGCCTGGGCATCCTGGGCAACCGCGAGTCCGCCCGCGACCTCGTGCAAGAGGTCTTCTTCCGCCTCCTGAAGTATCGCGAGAGCTTCCGTCCCGAGGCGCCCTTCGCCCCCTGGCTCTATCGTCTCGCACGCAACGCCTGCATCGACCACCTCCGGAAGTCGGGCCGCGAGCGGCCCGCCGAGCCGGATCTCGACCGCCCAGATCCGACGCCGCTCATCCCCGAAGAGCTCGAGCGGCGCGAGGAGCTGGCGAAGCTCCAGGCCGCCCTCGCCCGCCTGCCCGAGGACAAGCGGGAGCTCCTGCTCCTCGCGCGTTCGGGCACCCTCTCCTACGAACAGATCGCGGCGCTCCTCGGTTGCAGCGTCGGAGCGCTCAAGGTGCGCGTCCATCGTGCCCTGCAGCTCCTGCGCGAAGCGTACGCGCGAGTCGATTCGGAGGCCTTCTCATGACCGACGAGCCCACTACCCCCGAACGCACGCCCAACCCGGCCGAGTGCGAGGAGATCCTCGAGTCCTGGTCCGAGGCGACGGCCACGTCCGCCCCGGTGTCCGACCGGGTCCGCGAGCACCTTGCCGCCTGCGCCGACTGCCGCCGCGCCGCTGCGGAGATGGAGCGGGTCTGGAACGGCCTCGGCGCCCTCGCCGCCTCGGCGCCGAGCGCCCTCCTGCGCCGCGACTTCGAGGGCGTGCTGTCCGGCTACCGCGAGGGCATGGGCAGCGCCAGGCCCGCCGATGCGTCGCCCGCCGCCCGCCCCTCCGAGGCCCAGCGCACGGTGGCCTTCCGGCGCCGCCGGACCGTGCAGCGACGCCTCTACCAGCTCGGTTACGGGCTCGCCGCTCTCCTCGCCGGCATCGTCGTCGGCGTGGTCGCCCGCCCCGAACCCCACCGCCAGGAGGTGGCCGAGATGCGCGGCGAGCTGCGGGCGCTGCGCCAGGACGTGGCGCTGTCGATGCTGCAGCAGACGTCGGCGAGCGCGCGGCTGCAGGGCGTGAGCGTGGGCGCCCAGGTGGCACGCCAGGACCCGCAGGTGCTCGACGCGCTGCTCGAGACGCTCGCCACCGATCCCAGCCCCAACGTGCGGCTCGCCGCCGTCGACGCCCTCGCCGCCCGCGCGGGCGAGCCGGAGGTGCAACTGAAGCTGGGCCAGGCGCTGGTCCGCGAGGCCTCGCCGCTCGTGCAGATCGCGCTCGCCGATGCCCTGCTCTCCGCCGACGGGGCGCAGGCGCGGCGGATCGTCGCTCCGCTCGTCAGCCAGGCGGGCGTCCGCAAAGAGGTCAAGCAATACGTTCGCCAGCGGCTGGGGATGAGCACGTGAGCGCCGCACCGCACGTCGAGGAGACCATCATGCGCAGCCGTACCCTGCCGATCGCCCTCGTCGGCGCCCTGGCTCTGGCCGCCGGCGCGGCGGCCGCCAACCACTCGGGGGCGCACCCGAGCCCGCGTCCGCGCCCCCACGTCGGACGGGGGTTCCACGCGTACGTGTCGCAGGAAGGCTGGCGCTCGCCGGGAGCCTCCTTCCCTCGCCAGGCGAGCGACCGCCGCGAGCAGTCGTTCCAGCTTCCCGCCGAGGGCGCGCGCGTGGTCGTCGACAACGTCGCGGGCAACATCCGCGTGCGCGCCGTCGACGGTGACACCGTGCGGCTGGTAGCGAAGCAGCTCGTGCACGCGCGAAGCGCAGGCGACGTCGAGCTCGCCCGGCGCGAGATGCCGCTCGAGCTGTCGCAGCACGGCGGCACGGTGATCGCCTTCGTCGACTCGCCCTTCCGCGACGAGGAGGGCAAGCCGAACGGCCCGTGGGACGACCTGCCCTACCGTGTGCTCTACGACTTCGAGCTCGAGGTGCCGAGACGGGCCGAAGTCGAGCTGCGCACCGTGCTCGACGGCGACGTCGAGCTCGCCGGCACCGACGGCGCCTTCGAGGTGCGCAACGTGAACGGCTCGGTGGACGTGCGCGACGTCGGCGGCGCCGGCACCGCCACCACGGTCAACGGCGAGCTCAGCGTGCGCTTCCGCAGGAACCCCGGCGCCCCCTGCGACTTCGGCAACGTCAACGGCGACGTGGACGTCACCTTCCAGCCCGGCCTCGCCGCCGAGGTGCGGTTCCGGACGTTGAACGGCGAGGGGTGGAGCGACTTCCCCTACACCGTCGTCCCCGTCACCCCGCAGATCAACGAGCACCGGCGCGACGGCCGCTACGTCATCAAGAGCGAGTGGTCGCAGGGCATCCGCATCGGCACCGGTGGTCCCCAGCTCACCTTCGGCACGGTCAACGGCGACGTGCTGATCCGCAAGTCCACTTGAGACGGCATCGATTCCCCATGACGCTCATCCACTCGACCTCGACCGTTCGTTCGCAGAGAGGAGCCTCGGCCATCATGCGCAAGCCCATCCTTCCCTTCGCAGCCGTCCTGCTGCTCGCGGCTGCCGCAGCCCACGCACAGGGGAACAACCGGTACGTGGTGCCGCTGTCGAAACCCGGCCAGCCCGTGCACCTCGACGTCGATCTCGTCAGCGGCAGCATCACGGTCGAGCCGCACACCGGCAACGAGGTCGTGGTCGAGGCGGTCGGCGCCGACGACGGCGATCACGAGAGCAAGCCCGCCCGCGGCGGCGCCGGCATGCGCCGCCTGCCCAACCGCAGCCTCGGCCTCGTCGTCGAGGAGGAGAACAACAAGGTCGCCGTCTCCATGGGCGGCATGCCGCGCGACGTGACGCTGCGCATCCTCGTGCCGCGCCAGACCTCGGTCTCGCTCTCGACCGTCAACGACGGCGACATCCACGTCTCGGGCCTCGAGGGCACGCTCGAGCTCAACAACGTCAACGGCGAGATCATCGCCAAGGACGTCGCCGGCTCGGTCGTCGCCCACACCACCAACGGCGACGTCAAGGTGGTCATGAGCCGCGTCGACCCCAAGGCGGCACTCGCCTTCGCCACCCTCAACGGCGATGTCGACGTCTCGCTGCCGGCCTCGTTCCACGGCGACCTGCGGATGCGCTCGGACAACGGCGAGATCTACACCGACTTCGACGTCCAGCTCTCCACGGTGCCGGCCAAGGTCGAGCAGCAGCGCAACGGCGGCAAGTACCGCCTCGAGGTGGAGCAGGAGGTCCGCGGCACGATCGGCGGCGGCGGGCCCGAGATCCAGCTCCGCACGTTCAACGGCGACATCTACCTGCGCAAGCGCGGCTGAGCAGGGGCGACTCCGCGCAGCGTCGAGAGAGCTCGGCGCTGCGCCCCTTCACTCGCGACCCCTACCGCTTCTGCTGCGCACTGCGCAGCGCCCGCACCCACTCCCACAGCTGGCCCAGCTCCTCGTCGCTCAGCCGGTCCGCGCGATACGCGGGCATCTGGACGCGCTGGCGGCGCCAGGCCCAGCGCACCACCGGGTTCGCGGCGAGCCGCCGCAACGTGCCGGTCCGCACCCACTCGCGGAACTCATGCTCGTCACGCACCAGGTCGGGGAAGTTGCGGCCGGCGAACCCGGGGATGACGCCGCCGAGGGCGCCCGGGTTGGCCGCTCCGCCGGCGCCCTCGACGCCGTGGCAGGAGAGGCACCCCTGCTTGCGGGCCAGCTCGCGTCCGGCCTGGGCTGTCTCGTCTCCGGGGAGGTCGACCCCCTCCATGGCGGCCACCCAGGCGACCAGGTCGCTCACTTCGCCGTCGCCCAGCCTGTCGCCGAACGCCGGCATGCGGATGGGCTGCTTCTCCAGGCGCGCCCGCACCTCGGGGTCGGCGAGCGAGGATCGCTTGGCGCCGAAACGGATGAACTCCGCGATCTCCTCGCGGCCGCCGACGTACATGAACGCGTTGCCGCCGCCGAAACGCGGGACGGTTCCCCAGCGACTCCCGGGGTCGGGGATCTCGTCGCCCAGGGGCTGGTGGCAGGCGAGGCAGCCCTCGCGCGCGGCCAGCCGGCGCCCGCGCAGGACCGGGTTGCTCTCGCGGGCGCGCAACGTCACCCAGAACGCCGCCGGAGCGAGCGCGAGGAGCAGCAGGAAGCCGGCGGCGACGAGGCCCAGGCGGCGCGGGCGCATGACGGCGGCGGGGGTGTGCCGGCGCTCGCGATCCGGGGCGAGCGCCGGCCGATCTCGGACGGCGCCGTGACGCCGGCGCGCCGATGCGGTCTAGGAGGCTGCCTTGACGCCCGTGACGGTGACGATCTTCACGCCGCCACGCGTCTCCATCTTGCCGGTCACCTCTGCCTTGCTGCCGGCCAGGTCCTGTGCCGCCTCGAAGGGCTTGCCGTTGGCGTGGTCGGCCACCAGCAGCACCATGTCATCGTCGCCGGTGAGCAGCCCCATCGGCTGCCCTCCCTTGACGCACTTCTTCGCGCAGTCGGCGTGGCCGGCGCCCTTGGCGCCCTTCGGCACGTAGCAGGCGATGTCGACGATCTCTCCTTTCCAGCTGCCGGTGGTGGCGGCCGCGGCGGTGGTGGCGGCAGCCGGATGGTTGTCGTGGGCCACCGCGACGGCGGACAGCGTGAAGGCGAGAGCGAGCGCCGCAAAGACAACGACCGTCTGTTTCCGCATCTGAGTCCTCCTGTTCCCGATGTCCTACTGAGTGCCCAGTCCTACTGAGTGCCCGAGCCACGCAACGTTACACCGGGGCACTTCACCCGGACTCTACACCTGGGCCTGCGGCGCCGCCGCGAGACCCTGGCGATGGACGTCGCGCACCGCACGGCCCGAGGGGTCGGGCAGTGCCGCGAACGCCGGGTCCCAGGCGATGGCGGCCGGCGTGCTGCAGGCGACGCTGTCGCCGCCGGGGACGCAGCGCGCCGCCGCCTCGCTCGGGTAGTGGCCGGCGAAGAGGACCCGGTAGAGGTAGGCCTCCTTCGTGCGAGGCGTGTTGTACGGGAAGCGCCACTGCGCGCGGGCGAGGTCGTCGTCGCCCACCTCGCGCTCGGCGTAGGCCTTGAGCGAGTCGATCCACGAATAGCCGACGCCGTCGGAGAACTGCTCCTTCTGGCGCCAGAGGATCTCGTCGGGCAGCACGCCCGCGAACGCCGAGCGCAGCAGCTCCTTCTCGATGCCGCCCGGCCGCACCCGCTTGCGTTCCGGGTCGACCGCCATCGCCACGTCGAGCACGCCGCAGGAGAGGAACGGCACGCGCGCCTCGACGCCCCACGCCGCCATCGCCTTGTTGGCGCGCAGGCAGTCGTATTTGTGCAGCATGTCGAGCTTGCGCACCGTCTCCTCGTGCAGCGCCCGCGCCGAAGGCGCCTTGTGGAAGTAGAGGTAGCCCGCGAAGATCTCGTCGGCGCCCTCGCCGGAGAGCACCATCTTCACCCCCATCGCCTTGATCCGGCGCGCCATGAGGTACATCGGCGTCGCCGCGCGCACGGTGGTGACGTCATAGGTCTCGAGGTGGTGGATGACGTCGGCGAGGGCGTCGATCCCTTCCTCGACGGTGAAGCGGAGCTCGTGGTGCACCGAGCCGATGTGCGTGGCGACCGTGCGCGCCGCCGCGAGGTCGGGGGAATCCGCGAGGCCGATGGCGAAGCTGTGCAGGCGGGGCCACCAGGCCTCCTCGCGGCCGCCGCTCTCGACGCGGCGCGGGGCGAAGCGCGCGGCGGTGGCGGCGATGAGCGAGGAGTCGAGGCCGCCCGAGAGGAGCACGCCGTACGGCACGTCGCTCATGAGCTGCCGCTCGACAGCGGTCTCGAGCGCGGCGCGCACGGCCGCCGGGTCCGTGAAGCGGCCGGCGACCGCCTCGTAGTCGCGCCAGTGCGGTCGCCAGTAGGGACGGATCTCGCCCACGGCGCTGTCGAGGTAGCAGCCGGGCGGGAAGTCCTCGATGGTGCGGCAGGTCCCCTCGAGCGCCTTGAGCTCGGAGGCGACGAGGAGCTGCCCGTGATCGTCGCGGCCGGTGTAGAGCGGGCAGACGCCGATCGGGTCGCGGGCGATCAGGTAGCGGCGCTGGTCGCGGTCCCAGAGCGCGAAGGCGAAGATGCCGTCGAGGTCGGCGAGGAAGGCCGGCCCCCGCTCGCGCCAGAGGGCGAGGATCACCTCGCAGTCCGAGGCGGTCTGGAACGGGTAGGGGTGCGCGAGTCCCGCCTCGAGGTCGCGGTGGTTGTAGATCTCGCCGTTGACGGTGAGCAGCTGCGCGCCGCCGGGCGAGGCGAGCGGCTGCGCGCCGTGCTCGACGTCGACGATGGCGAGCCGCTCGTGGGCGAGCACCGCGCCGTCGCTGACGGCGACACCGCTCCAGTCGGGGCCGCGGTGGCGCAGCCGCCGCGCGAGCCGGACGGCGAGCTGCCGCAGCTCGCGAGGGTCTTGCCTGGTGTCGAAGATGCCGAGGATGCCGCACATGGTTGGTTCTCCCTGTTCCGATCCCGTGAAAACCTCAAAAACAAAAAGGCCCGCAACCTCGAGGGGTGCGGGCCTTGGCGTCCTGTGTGACTGTTCGGTCAGCGGCTACGCGTGGTCCCGTACCCCTCGGCTGGGATTGCCGTTGGAATTCACGTTGAGGAGGTTGCGGAAGTCGCGCATCGGTGCGGGAGAGAGTGCGCCAGGCGGGGCGCCGCTGTCAAGGGGCTTCGAGGCGGCGGGTCCGGTGGGCCCACTGGTAGCGTGGATCGGTGCGACCGGCAGGTGTTGTCTTCGACCTCGACGGGACTCTCGTCGACTCGCGCCAGGATCTCGCTGCGGCCGTCGCCGCGACCCGGGAGCAGTTCGGGCTGCCCCCCCTGCCGCTCGGCGAGGTGACGGCGATGGTGGGGGAGGGCGCCCGCACGCTGGTGCGGCGGGCCCTGCCGGCGGCGATCGCGGGCGATGCCTTCGAGGCAGCCTTCGCGGCCTTCACCGAGCTCTACCTCGAGCGGTGCCTGGTGGAGACACGCCCCTACCCGGGCATTGCCGCGATGCTCGAGGCGCTCGCGCCGCGATTTCGGCTGGCGGTGCTCACCAACAAGCCGGAGCGCCCCGCGCGGCTCATCCTCGACGGGCTGGGCCTCGCCCCGTTCGTCGACGTGCTCGTCGGCGGCGACGGCGCGGTGGCCCGCAAGCCAGACCCGGCGGGCCTGCATGCGATCGCTGCCGGCTGGAGCACGACGGCGGCCCGGCTGTTGCTCGTCGGTGACAGTCGCGTCGACGCCGATGCGGCCCGCGCGGCGGGCTCCGCGCTGGCGCTCGTCGCCTGGGGTTACGGCAAGGCGGAGGAGCTCGACAGCGTCGTGGCGTGGCGCGTCGAGCTCCCCCTGGATCTCGCGACCGGACTGACAGCCGCACCGTGATGGAAACGTTCGAGGCGGACCCGCCGCGAGCTTGAACCTCGGGCTCGCCGGCTGTCACACACTTGGGCTCGACTCGGACCTAAGATCGGCCAGCGGAAGTCGCCAGTCCTGCCAGAGCGCGCGTCCCGCCCCCGGCCCTTCACGCCGCGGGCATCGACCTATGCGAGTGAGGAGGACACCATGTCGGAGCGTCGCCCGCCCGAAGATCCGCTGCCGCCGAAGCCCGATGCCGGAGAGGGTGAGCCCACCGGTGTCACCCGTCGCGACCTGCTGCGATGGGGGACCATCGCGGGCGCCGCGGCCCCGCTGGCCGCCCTGCCGCACGCAGCGCGCGCGGCCGAAGTCAGCGCCGCCGCCGTGGCTCTCGAGGAAGCCAGCATCGCCGGCCTGCAGGCGGCGATGACCGCCGGCGGGCTCAACTCTCAGATCCTCGTCGGCTTGTATCTCGATCGCATCGCCGCCCTGGACGAGGCGGGGCCTGCGGTCAACTCGGTGCTCGAGGTCAACCCCGACGCCCGGAAGATCGCCAAGCAGCTCGACCGGGAGCGCCGGGATGGGCACGTGCGTGGCCCGTTGCACGGCATCCCGATCTTGCTCAAGGCGAACATCGACACCGGCGACCGCATGTCGACCACCGCCGGCTCGCTGGCGCTCGTCGGCGACCCGCCGCACCTGGACAGCACCGTCGCCGCGCGACTGCGCGCCGCCGGCGCGGTCATCCTCGGCAAGACCAACCTCTCGGAGTGGGCGAACTTCCGCGGCTTCAGCTCGAGCAGCGGCTGGAGCGGTCAGGGCGGCCAGACGCGGAACCCTTACGTCCTCGACCGCAACCCCTGCGGCAGCAGCTCGGGCTCCGCGGCGTCGGTGTCGGCCAACCTCGCCGCCGCCGGCCTCGGCACGGAGACCGACGGCTCGATCGTCTGCCCGGCGACGAGCAACGGCGTCGTCGGCATCAAGCCGACGGTGGGGCTCACCAGCCGCGCCGGCGTGATCCCCATCTCGCACACCCAGGACACGGTGGGGCCCCACGCCCGCACCGTGGCCGACGCCGCCGCGGTGCTCTCGGCACTGGTCGGCGTCGATCCACGCGACCCGCAGACGAGCGCGAGCGCCGGCCACTTCTCGACCGACTACACCCAGTTCCTCGACCCCCACGGCCTCCAGGGGGCACGCATCGGCGTGCTCCGCGGCGGCGGTGTCACGGGCTACAGCCGGTTCACCGACGAGGTCTACGAAGACGCGCTGGAGGCGATGGCGAACGCCGGCGCGGTGGTCGTCGAGGGCGCCGACCTGCCCACCTTCGACGATCTGCTCACCGACCAGTCCGAGATCATCGTCCTCATCTACGAGTTCAAGCGCGACTTGAACGCCTACCTGGCGAGCCGCACCGGAGTGCCCGTCCACAACCTCGCCGACGTCATCGCCTTCAACACCGCGCACGCGAGCGAAGAGCTGCAGTTCTTCGGGCAGGAGTTCCTGGAGCTCGCGCAGGCCGAGATCTTCACGCAGCAGGAGTACGAGCAGGCCCTCGTCCGCGGCAAGAAGCTGGCGGCCGAGGACGGCATCGACGCAGTGCTCGTCGATCTCGACCTCGACGCGCTGGTGGCACCCACCGGCTCGCCGACGTGGCCCATCGACCTCGTCAACGGCGACCACTTCACGGGCGCCAGCTCGGGCGCCTCCGCGGTCGCCGGCTATCCGATCGTCAACGTGCCCATGGGCTCGGCCTTCGGCCTGCCGCTGGGCATCAGCTTCATGGGCACGGCATGGAGCGAGCCGACGCTGATCAAGCTCGCCTCGGGCTTCGAGGCGGCGACCCACGCGCGCCGGAAACCGACCTTCATTCCGAGCCTGCCGCTGCCGAAGGGCGTCTCCGCCTTCGGCGCCAAGGCGTTGCAGCGCGGTGAGGCCACTCAGGCCGCCCGTTCGCTGCGGGCGAAGCTGCAGCGGTTGCCGAGCGAGATCCGGAGCCGGTTCAGCGGCCTTCTCTAGCGCGGGTTCGAATGCCGCCGCGGTCCGCGATGGGCCGCGGCGGCATTCGCATCGGACGCGCCGGCTATCGGTGTTGCGTTGCCACGACCTCCGGCTGGTCGCCGGTGCCGTGGTCGCGGATCTGGAAGCGGAGAAAGTCGTGCACGGCCGCCAGCGCCGCGGGATCGGTCGCGGTGAGGCGGACGCGCGCACCACCGGGCAGATCCTCGTACCGGTAGACGATCGCGGCGCCGGCGGCACGCATCGCCTCGACTCCCGGCGGTACCTGCGCGTGCACCGCCTGCGGGATCGAGAAGTCCCCGGCGGCGAAGGCGGCGGCGATGGCGCGAAGGTGGCTGCGGACGGCCTGCAGGTTCGCGGCGTCCGTTGCCTCGCGGACCGTGACCTCGATCGCCCCGCCGTCCGCGGCGAGACGGAAGTGGTGTTCGGTTGCCTGCTGCGAGAAGCCCATGGCGACGTCGCCTCTGGCATTCAGCGCGTCGACTTCGTGGCGGTGCGCGGCCGGGTCGTCGGCCCTGGCCGAGGCCGCCGCCATGTGTGCGGCGTGGAGCGGGCAGCCCTCGGGCATGGCAGGCGTGGCGGGCATGGCGGGCATGGCAGCCTCGCCCGTGCCTGCCGTGGTCGCCGCCTCCGGTGGCGGTGATCCGTGCGGGGCGCAGTCGCTCGCGCCGGCCGCCAGGCACGGTTGCGCGGCCACCAGGGCCGCCGTGCCGAGCAAGCAGAGTCGCAGCACTCGCATGGGCTGCCAGGGTGACAGGGCGATGAGCGTGCGCGGGAACGGGATGGTCGTCATGGCTCTCCTCTTCGGGTTGGCCTGGGTGGGGATCGTCGCGGTCGCGGCGACCTCGGTGGCAACGGCGCGAGCCTCTCGAGCAGGTGGGCTGCCTCTCCGGGCGGAGTCGACCCGAGCTGCTCGTCCCACGAGACGAGCAGCTGGCGCAGCGTGGCGACGAGCCGTTCGAGGTCGGCGAGCTGTGCCTCGGCGAGCGCGAGCTTGTCCGCGGCGAGCTCGCGGACGGCGCGGCAGGGCGGACGTCCCCGCTCTCGCGCCCGGAAGAGCGGCGCCAGCTCGTCGAGCGTGAAGCCGAGCGCGAGGGCGGCCCGGATTGCCCGCACCCGCACGAGCGCCTCCTCGGGATAGCTGCGGTAGCCGTTCGCCAGCCGGTCCGGCGCCGGCAGCACGCCCTTGCGCTCGTAGTGCCGGAGGGTGTCCGTGGAGACGGAGGCACGCGCGGCGAGCTCGCCGGCGCGGAGCCCTTGCTGCTCCTGCCCATCCTGCCTCTGTCCACGCTGCCTCCGTCCATGCGTCGCCTGCGTCGTGGGACTCGACCTCGATGCGACCTCGCGGCGGCGGCTCGCGTCAACCATGAGCGCATGGTAGACCCTGGAATCGATTCCAGGGTCAAGGGCCACCTGGCGCGCGGAGGTCCTAGCGCGGAATCCGGGACGCCAGCTCGGCGGCGGAGAGGCCGAGCTCGCGAGCGGCGGCGTCGAGCGCCTCGTCACCCGCGAAGCCGCCCGCGTAGGCGTTGAGCAGGGCCGCCGCCGGTGAGGCGAGGAAGCGCTCGCGGCCGCCCGTGCGAGCCGCGAGCTGGCGCACCAGGTCGGGAGCGAGGCGCTGCAGATTGGCCTTCTGGTTCATCGGCTCCGCCGCGTGGAAGGTGCCGACCGGGATCACTTCGGTCCGCACCGGCTCTCCCGCGACGCGCGCCACGCGGCGGCGCGAGGCGAGGGCCGCGCGGCGCTGGTCGTCCGCCGCGAAGAGCACCGCCTCGCGTGTCCGCATCGGCCCGGCGGGCCCGACCGCCGGATGGGCCGCCCAGAAGCTCGCCAGCAACCGCTCGTAGGAGGTGCGCGCGGGGTCGTAGGTGACCTCGACCGATTCTCGGTGGTCGCCCATGTGGTGGTAGTCGGGCATCGCGGTGGTGCCGCCTGCGTAGCCCACCCTCGTCGCTACCACCCCGGGGAGACTCCCGAACCGGGAGTCGGCCGCCCAGAATCAGCCGACCGCGAAGCTGGCGTGGGCGAGGCCGGCCTCGGTGGCGGTCGGCGCCGGCGCCGGGCCGCGCGAAGGCGGCAGGGAAAGCCCAACGGGGGCGGCCGCGCCCGCCCGCAGACCGACCACGAGGGCCAGGGCGGCGAGGAGCGGCAGGCGCAGGTCGCGAGCGGCCGAAAGGTGCCTCATGTCTCTCGATACGGACGGCGAGCGGGTGGCGGATCGCTGCCGTCCAGCCCCGCCGGCCCCGACAAGGGTGCCCTCTTTTGCCGGCTCCCGTCGCCTCGTCTCTTGCAAGTGCACATCAACCTGTGCACAATGTATGGGCAACTATCGGTGGCACAGAGAGATGCCGGAACGCACCCGGTGGCCTCGCCACGGGGCTCCGGCCGGAGGTCGCTACGAGCGTGAGGCGAATGGTCGTGGAGACCGGGTGAGCGACTCGGCGCACGCGACGACCGCGGTGGTGAGCGCCAAGGGCGGGGTGGGCAAGACCACCACCGCCGTGAACCTGGCTGCCGCCCTGGCGGTGCGGGGCCACACCGTGCTGGTCGTCGATCTCGACTGCCAGGCCTCGGCGTCGCTGTCACTCGGCCTCAAGCGCCACCAGCTCGCGCCTTCGGCGGCGGACGTGCTCCTGCGCAACGAGGCGGCGGGGTCCGCCGTCAGGCCGACGAACACGACCGGCCTCTGGGTGCTCCCCGCGTCGGCCGACCTGGCCAGCGTCGAAGGGGACCTCGCGCCGTCGCGCGTCAAGGAGCGCGTCCTCGCGCGGGCGCTCGAGCCGCTGCGCGAGCGCTTCGACCACATCATCGTCGACTGCCCGCCGGGAATGGGGCTGCTGAGCCGCAACGCTCTCGTCGCCGCCGACACCTACCTCGTGCCGGTGGTGCCGCACTTCCTCGCCGTCGAGGGGCTCGAGAACCTGGTGCAGGCGGTCGCCCGCCTGGACTTCCGCTGCCAGACGCGGACCCAGTTCCTCGGCGTCGTGCCGACGATGGTCGACCTGCGCCTGCGAACGGTGCGGCAGTACCTGCAGACGATCCGCGCCTCCTTCGGCTCCTCGGTGTTCTGCGTCGAGGTCCGCACCAACGCTCGCCTGGCGGAGGCCCCGGCGCTCGGCGGCACGATCTTCGAGCACGACCCGTCGAGCGTCGGCGCCGACTGCCACCGCCTCCTTGCCGAGGAGTTCCTGCTGCGCCTGCAGCAGACGCTCGGCTTCGGCCAGCCGGCGGGGGAAGCGGTCACTGCCAGCGACGGCAGCGCGGCGCTGCCGTTCTGAGCCGGACGCCGCGCACGTCGAGCGGTCGCGTCAGCTGCCGGCCGGCTTGACGACCAGCTTCCCCTCGACCATCGCCATCGGGCAGGCAAAGGCGTATTCGCCGGCTTTCTGCGCCGGGAGCTCGATGACCGTCGGCTTCTCCGTCGAGAGGACCGTCGCCGGAATGGCGAGCGCCTCGCTCTGGATGGTGCCGACGCACTCGTCGTCGGTCTTGCGGGTGATCTCCAGTCGCAGCGGCACGCCCGCCGGGACCTCGACGCTCTTCGGTTCGTAGCCGCGGTCGCTGACGGTGAGCTTCACGGTCACCGGCTCCGGTGTCGGGGGTTTGGCGCTCTCGGCGGCGGCGAGACCCGTTGCGGAGGCGGCGAGCAGGGTGAACGCGAGGGCGAGGCGGCGTCGAGTGGTGTGGATCATCAGGTGCTCCTTCCGCGGCAGTGTGACCGACGGCGGAAAGCACCGCAAGTGGCGCCCCGGCCGCCGCCGAGAGCCGCTGCGGCCTGAGTCCTCTTGACTCTATAGCTGACTCGAGGGTTTACGATGTCTTCCGGAACGGTAGGCGAACGCCGGGGAGGCCGCAGTGCACCAGGGTCAGTCGTCGATGGGGAAGTCGTTCAGGATCGGGGAGGTGGCCCGCGCCACCGGGCTCTCGGTGCCGGCGATCCGGTACTACGAGAGCCTGGGTCTGGTGGCGCCGCTGGGTCGGTCGCCGTCGGGGTACCGCGCCTTCGGTGCCGACGCGGTGCGGCGGATCCACTTCGTGCAGCGCGCCCAGGCCTTGGGCTTCTCGCTCGACGAGGCGCGCGAGCTGCTCGAGCTGCGCCGGCAGCCGCGGCGGTCGGCGTCGGAGGTGCGCGGGCGCGTGGACGCCAAGATCGCCGACGTCGAGGCGAAGCTCCGCGAGCTCGTGGCCCTGCGCGACGCGCTCGCACATCTACGGCGTTCCTGCACGCGCGAGGGCGCGATGACGGGCGACTGCCCGATCCTCGATGCGCTCGAGGGCCACGACAGGGGCGCCGGCAGGCGTACTGAGTAGAGATGGAAGAGAGAGCCATGGAAGAGGCAGCCAAGGATGAGCTCGTTCGCGATCCGGTCTGCGGGATGACGTTCCCCCCGTCGCGCGCCGCCGCGACCTCGATCCACGACGGCGTCACCGTCTATTTCTGCTCGCCGCGCTGCAAGGAGCGCTTCGACGCCGACCCCGGGCGGTTCCGCGAGGGACGGCGGGAGCCCACGGCCGCGACCGCGGGCCCCGCCTGCGCTCATTGCGCGGCCCCCTCCGCCCCCGGGCCCGCTGCCGCACCACCTTCCGGATCGGCGGTGACCGGCGCGATGCAGTGGACCTGTCCCATGCACCCCGAGATCGTGCGCGATGCGCCCGGAAGCTGCCCGATCTGCGGCATGGCGCTCGAGCCGCGCGTGATCACCCTCGAAGAGCCCGACAACCCCGAGCTGCGTGACATGACCGTGCGCTTCTGGGTATGCCTGGGGCTCACGGTGCCGCTGCTCGCGCTGGCGATGGGGCGCGACATGGTGGCTGGCATCGCGCGGCTCGTGAGCCCCGGCACCGCCGCCTGGGTCCAGCTCGCCCTCGCCACGCCGGTGGTGCTGTGGGGCGGCTGGCCGTTTTTCGTGCGCGGCTGGCAGTCGGTCGTGCGCAGGAGCCTCAACATGTTCACGCTGATCGCCCTGGGAACGGGCGTGGCGTGGGCGTACAGCCTGGTCGCGGTGGTGGCGCCCGGGTGGTTTCCGGCTTCGTTCCGCGAGCACGACGGCAGCGTCGGCCTCTACTTCGAGGCGGCGGCGGTGATCGTCACCCTCGTGCTCCTCGGTCAGGTGCTCGAGCTGCGGGCGCGCAGCCGCACCGGCGCCGCCATCCGCGCGCTCCTCGCGCTGGCGCCCGAGACCGCACGCCGCGTCGACGCCGGCGGTGTCGAGCGCGACGTCCCGCTCGAGGAGGTGCGCGTCGGCGATCGCCTGCGCGTGCGGCCCGGCGAGAGGCTGCCGGTCGACGGCGTCGTCACCGAGGGCCGCAGCGCGGTCGACGAGTCGATGATCTCGGGAGAGCCCATCCCGGTGGAGAAGGTGCCCGGCGAGCGGGTGATCGGCGGCACCCTCAACGGCAACGGCACCCTGCTCGTCGAGACGCGCCAGGTGGGGGCCGACACGCTGCTCGCGCGCATCGTCCAGCTCGTGGCGGAGGCGCAGCGCAGCCGGGCGCCCGTGCAGCGGCTCGCCGACCGGGTGGCGGCCTGGTTCGTCCCCGCCGTCATGCTGGCGGCGATCCTCACCTTCGTGGCCTGGGCCGTGTGGGGACCGCCACCGCCCTTGGCTCACGCGGTGATCAACGCCGTGGCGGTGCTCATCATCGCGTGCCCCTGCGCGCTCGGCCTGGCGACGCCGATGTCGATCATGGTCGCCACCGGCAAGGCGGCGAGCGTCGGCGTCCTCTTCCGCGACGCCGCCGCCATCGAGCTCCTCCGCGACGTCGACACGCTGGTGGTCGACAAGACGGGGACGCTCACCGAGGGCCGGCCGAAGCTTGCCGCGGTGGTGGCGCTCCCGAACGTCGACGAGGCCGAGCTCATGCGCCTCGCTGCCGGGCTCGAGGCCGCCAGCGAGCACCCCCTCGCCGCGGCGGTGGTCGCCGGCGCACGAGAGCGCGGCGTGGCTCCGGCGAAGGCGGACTCCTTCGACTCCGTCCCGGGCAAGGGCGTCACGGGACTCGTGGAGGGGCGGCGAGTGGCGATCGGGAGCGCGGCGCTCTTCGCCGACCTCGGCATCGATCCCGGCGATCTGCCGTCGCTCGCCGAGGCCCGGCGGACCGACGGGCAGACGGTGGTGCTCCTGGGAATCGAGGGCCGTGCGGCAGGGCTCCTGGCGGTGGTCGATCCCGTCAAGGAGAGCGCGGCGCGGGCGGTCGCCGACCTCCGGGGCGAGGGCCTCCGCCTGGTGATGCTCACCGGCGACAGCGGCGCGACGGCGGGCGCGGTGGCGAGGCGGCTCGGCATCGACGAGGTGATCGCCGAGGTCCTGCCCGAGGAGAAGGCGGCGGTCATCCGCCGCCTGCAGAGCGAGGGGCGTCGCGTGGCGATGGCGGGCGACGGCGTCAACGACGCGCCGGCGCTGGCGCAGGCCGACGTGGGGATCGCCATGGGCACCGGCAGCGACGTGGCGCTCGAGAGCGCGAGCGTCACCCTCGTCGGCGGCGACCTCTCCGGCATCGTGCGCGCCCGCCGCCTGTCGCGCGCGACGATGCGCAACATCCGGCAGAACCTCTTCTTCGCCTTCGTCTACAACGCGCTGGGCGTGCCGATCGCCGCGGGCGTGCTCTACCCGGCGTTCGGCCTCCGCCTGTCGCCGATGGTCGCCGCGGCGGCGATGAGCGCCAGCTCGGTGTCGGTGATCGCCAACGCGCTGCGGCTCCGGCGCGCGAGGATCTGAGCCGCCGCGCAACCGGTCCTTGCGCGCGGCTCGGCGACCGGGCCCACGATCGCGCCCGGCGACGACTCGGCTGTGACGCGCAGCATCGGCGCTCGCCGGCGACTTCGGGGATGCTGGCACCGTGCGTGCTGGGGCTCGCCGCGTGCGGAGGATCGAACCGATGGCTGCGCTGGCCTTGCCGATGGCTGCGCTGGCCTTCCCGATTGCTGCGCTGGACTTCCCGATTGCTGCGCTGGCCTTCCCGGCCGCCGTGGCCCTGCTCGGCGCATGCGGGCCCTCCTCGCCGCCGCCGCTGCCGCCTCCCGCGGTGGACCTGATCGGCCAGTCCGGAGCCGCTGGCGAGATCGTCGACACCACGCTTCTGGCGCGCCACCTCGACGGCGTGGCCGCCGCGGACGATCCGACGCGCTACCTCGCGAGCGAGCTCTGGCGGATCGGTCTCGCGCCGGGCGGCCCGCGCGGCTCCTGGATTCAACCGTACGAAGAAGGGCACCGCATCGCGCGGCCCAGGGCGGCGCTCTTGATCGAGCGCGGAGGTGCGCACGAGACGCTGGTCGAGGGTCGCGACGTGGTGGCTGCGCTCGGCGGCCGGTGGGGGAGCGTGCGGCTGCGCGGTCTGCCGACGGTCTTCGCCGCCCCCGCCCTCGCCGTCCCGGCGGGCGCGCTGGCCTCGAAGGTGGTGGCGGTCGTCGAGCCCGCCGCGCCCGCCGACGCTTCCGCCCTCCCCGACCTCTTCCGCCGCGCGGCGGCTGCAGGCGCGCACGCCGTGCTCGTCCTGCCGCGTCCGGGGGCCGGGTCGCAGCTGCCGTCGCGCGAGCGGGCCGCCCAGCTCGTCGCCGGGAGCGGTCTGCCGCTGGCGATCTGGGTGAGCGAGCCGGCAGCGCGGGCCTTCCTCCCCGCGCTGCTGGGAGTTCCGCTCGATGCCATGCCGCGGCTCGAGGGGCGCCTCGACCTGCTCCCGCTCGCGCTCGGCGTGCTCCACGGCGAGGTGAACGGGTCGCTGGCGCGACACCCGTACCGCAACCTCGTCGCGGTGCTCCCCGCGCGAGGTGGATCCGACGAGGCGGTGGCGGTCGTCGCGACGGTGCCCGCCCGCGGGCGAGCGAGGAATTCCGCGGCGGCTCCCGATCTGCGCGGACAGGTCGCCGCCGCGGCCGAGCTGCTCGCCGTGGCGACCGCATTCCAGGCCCTGTCCGACCCCCCGCGCCGCACCGTGTTGTTCGTCTTCACCGAGCCGGGCGGCGACGGGCTCGCAGGGGCGCGACGCCTGGCCGCCGACCTGCGGTGGGGCGGGCCGCACCTTGCCGCCGCCGTCGTGCTCGCGAGCGGCAACGTCGAGGGGCCGACGCGCGACGTCACCTTCGTCGGCGCTCAGGCCTCGCCGCTCTACGGCATGGCCGCGCGGATCGCGGCGTTGCAGGGCCGTCAGGTGGGAGCCGATCCCGCGCCCTGGCGCAGGGTCCTCTGGGGCTCGCCGGCGTGGCCGCTCATCCAGGCCGGCGTGCCGACCGCGCTCCTCGAGCCGGGGACCGTGCCGCGGGCTCCCGATGCGGGGCTCGACGGGGCGAACCTGGTGAGCCCTGCCGCCGCTCGCGGGCCTCGAGGCGTGGCCCCGCGGACGCCGGGGGTCGCGGCCCTGGTGTCGGATGCGCGGCTCGCCTTTCGCCTGGCGCTCGAGCTCGCCGAGGGCGGACGCCCTCCGCGCGTCGACGCCGCGACGGTCGAGGCGACGTTGCGGGCTCCGGTCGCGGTCCCGGTTCCCGTCGCCCCGCCGGCCCCGCGCCGACCGCGGCCGGCGGCGACGCCGGCCGTCATCGAGGGCATCGGCGCCTCTGCCGAGGGCGCGGGCGCACCGACCGGAGGCGAGGAGGCGGCGCCGGAGGGCCCGAGCCTTCCGACCCCCTCCGACGTCCCCGCGTTCGTCGCTCCGCCGCCCCCGGCCGAGAGCCCCGCGCCCGCCGAAGCGCCGCCGCCGGCTCCGACGCCGACACCGCCGCAGCGCTGAGGCCCGCGTCCGACGCTCAGGAGACGGCGTCGGCCGGCAGCGGGAGGAGGCGCCGGGTCGCCACGAAGGCGGGCACGGCCAGCGCCGAGACGCCGGCGAGCGCGAGGAACGCACCGCCCAGCCCGATGCTCTCCCCGAGTTGGCCCACCACCATCGAGCCCGCTCCGATGCCGGTGTCGAAGGCGAGCAGGACGCTGCCGAACGTGGCGGCGCGGTGCCGCGGGTCGGTGCGCGCGAGGACCCACGTCATGAAGGTCGGGTAGGCGCCGCCGAAGCCGGTGGCGAAGACGAGCGAGGCGACGACCAGCGCCGCGCGCGTGTGAGCCAGGCCGAAGAGCGCGAGACCCGGCGGCACGAGCAGGAGGCTCTGCACGAGGAGCCGCTGGGGGCTGCGCAGGTCGGCGAGGCGCGGCACCACCACTCGAGTCACCAGCACGGTCACGGCGAAAACGGTGTAGAAGAGCGAGCGAGGATGGATGCCGCGCTCGTCGGCGAAGAGCGCCGCATAGCTGGTGATCCCACCATAGGGCAGAGCGACGAGGAAGAGCCCACTGGCGCTGCCGACGACGCGCCAGTCGATGGCCTCGCGCAGCCGCGGCCGACTCGTCTCGCCGCCGGCGGCCGCGGGTGCCGCGGCGCCGGAACGCTCGCGCACGAAGGTCGCCATCACCACCAGCACGAGCGCCAGCGCCGCGAGCTCGAGCATCAGCGCGCCCCAGCCGTGATGGTAGAGCGCGAGCCCGATCGCCGGCGCCACCGCCACGGCCGCCGTCGCCGCCATGCCGTAGTAGCCGATGCCCTCGGTCCTCCGCGCCAGCGGGATGACGTCGGTGATGAGGGCGCCGGTCGCCGACAGCATGCCCGACCAGAAGAAGCCGTGCAGGCAGGCGACGACGAGCAGCAGCGGGATCGGCGTCACGACGCCGTAGAGCACGCTGAAGAGCGCAAAGGCGGCCGCCGCGACGACGAGCATGCGGCGGCGGCCGAAGCGGTCGGCGAGCGCCCCGGTGAACGGCGCCGAGAGCGCGCTCGCCCACGTGTAGACGGTGAGGAAGAGCCCGGCCTGAGCGCGACTCGCGCCGAGGTCGATGAGGCGGAACGGGATGGTCGGGAAGAGCTGGAAGGCGGCGATGAAGGCGATGAAGGCGCAGAGGCAGATGCGGAGGAACGGCCAGGTGAGGAGCGGCTCGCGGGCTGGAGAACGTCGCGCTTGGGTACGTGAGGTCATCGGTACGCGCGGCGCTCCGGGGCGGCGATGGTAGTGCCCAACCGCGGAGATCCGCAACACGTTCTCGCGGGCGTCGATCCGCGGGACCCGTCACCGTGTGCGCTTGCTACCATCGCCCCATGGCTCCTCTCGAGGTCTGGCTGCGCGGTCCGGTCGCCGGCGTTCCGGCGGCGCTGCAACCGGTGGCGCACGCGCTGCTGGGCGCTCGCGAGGACATCGCCGCGGTGCTCGCGGCGGCGGCGCCGGGGGTTCTCTGGGTGCGCCCGGGTGGCGCCGCGTCGCTCGGCTTCCACGCACTGCACGTGGCGGGCGCGAACGACCGGCTGTTCACCTATGCGCGGGGGGAGACCCTCAGCGAGGCGCAGCGCGCCGCGCTCCAGGCCGAGTCGGCTCCCGGCGGGGATGACGCCGCGGCCCTGCTCGCGAAGCTCGGCGAGGTGACCGACGCGTGCGTGGCACAGCTGCGCGCTACCGATCCGGCGACGCTCGCCGACGCTCGGGAGGTGGGGCGGGCGCGCGTGCCGTCGACCGTGTGCGGCCTTCTCTTCCACGCCGCCGAGCACGCGCAACGCCACACCGGCCAGGCGATCGCCACGGCCAAGGTCCTCGCGGCGCTCGGGCCCTCACTCGCCGGCGCCGCCCCCTGAGCGCTGGTGCGCGCTCGCGTCGCCGCGCGCTTCCGCGAGCCTCCACGCGCGGCGGCGGGCGAATGCTGGGGGCGGAGCCCCTGTGTTACTGTGCGCCGCTCACCATGAGCGTCGTCGGCTCCGCCGAGCACCCGCTGCGCGTCGCCATCGTCGGTACCGGTCCGTCGGGGATGTACGCCGCCGCCTCGCTGCTCGCCGAGCCTGGGCTGCACGTCACGGTCGACCTCTTCGACCGCCTCGCGGCGCCCTTCGGCCTCGTCCGCTACGGCGTCGCTCCCGACCACCAGAAGATCAAGAACGTCATCCGCGTCTTCGACAAGACGGCGCAAGACTCGCGCGTGCGCTTCTTCGGCAACGTCGAGCTCGGCCGGCACCTCGACCGTTCCGACCTGCACCGGCACTACCACCAGGTGGTCTACGCCGTCGGCGCCCAGGCCGACCGGTCGATGGGTGTGCCGGGCGAGGAGCTCGTCGGCAGCTACTCGTCGACCGAGTTCGTCGCCTGGTACAACTGCCACCCGGATCTCGCCGACGCGCTCTTCGAGCTCCGCCACCGGAATGTCGCGGTCGTCGGGATCGGCAACGTGGCCATGGACTGCGCCCGCATCCTCGCCACGCGCGCCGAGGAGCTGGCGAGGACCGACATCGGCGACCACGCGCTCGAGCACCTGCGCGGCGCCGGCATCCGCGAGGTCTGGGTGCTCGCGCGGCGCGGCCCGGTGCAGGCGAAGTGCTCGCCGCCCGAGCTCAAGGAGCTCACCGAGCTCGAGGGGGTGCAGGTGGTGGTCGAGGCGGGGGAGCTCGAGGTCGACCCGGCGAGCGCCGAGGAGCTGGCCGCCGACCGCTCCGCCGCGAAAAACCTCGAAATCCTCCGCGAGCTGGCGAAGGTGCCGGCCGATCCGGACAAGGTGCAGATCCGCTTTCGCTTCCTCGTCTCGCCGGTCGAGGTGGTGGGGAGAGACGGCAAGGTCGCCGGCATCCGCCTCGAGCGCAACCGTCTCGAGGCCGACGGACGTGGTGGGGTCGCCGCGGTGGGGACGGGGGAGCTCGAGGAGCTGCCGGTGACGATGGTGATCCGCGCCATCGGCTACAAGTCGTTGCCGCTCGTCGACCTCCCTTACGACTCGCGCAAGGGCATCGTCCCCAACCGCGAGGGGCGCGTCGTCGACGCCGCCGGGGTGACGGTGCCGGGCGAATACGTCGTCGGCTGGGTCAAGCGCGGGCCTAGCGGCCTCATCGGCAGCAACAAGCCGGACTCCGCCGAAACGGTGCAGGCGATGGTCGCCGACCTCCCGGCGCTGGCGCCGCTGCCGACGGGGGACGCCGACCCGGCAACGGTGGCGGCGCTGCTCGCCGAGCGCGGCGCCCGCATCGTCGGCTACGACGAGTGGCGCCGCCTCGACGCGGCCGAGGTCGAGCGCGGCAAGCCGCACGGCCGCCCGCGGGTCAAGTTCCTCCGCCTCGAAGAGATGTTGCGCGAGCTCGAAGCGGCGGCGGCGACGAACGACGCCTAGGTGCGCTCGGCGGTAGCGCTACGGTGAGCTGTCGAGCACCAGCTCGCGCTCGCCACGTGGCTGCGCCGGCCGGTTGTTCCCTTGCAGCACGCGCGCGAAGGCGGCGATCTGCGAGCCAGCGGCCTGGATGGGGGTCGCCAGCACGATCCACGTCACGCCCTCGGTGCAGGGGGGCGTGGTGAGGGATCCCGGGTAGCGGTAGCCGCGCAGGTCCGAGGGCAAGAGCGGCGTCGGGTCGAACGCCTCGGGCAGCCGCACGTCCTTGCCCACCTTCGACGGCATCGTGGCGAGCAGCGGCGCGAGGGCCGGGTTCGTGGCGCCGCCGGCGACGAGGATGCCGAGCACGGCCAGCGCCCCGCTCTCGGCGCGGTGGACGAGGTGCAGCTCGACCGGGAAGCTCGAACCGTCGATGGTGTGCTCGCTCGGCGAGTGGAAGTGGAACTGCACGAGCGCGTAGGGGACGCCGTCGACGGTGAGAAAGCTCCCGGGCTGGAGGTCGACCTGCACGGTGTGCCCGTCGTCGACGATGCGCGCGGCGCTGGGGACGTAGGCGGGCTGCGGGTTCACCAGGTCGCGCGGCGCCGCGGCGGTGAGGTCGAGCGGCGACTGCTGGCGCCCCACCGCGCAGGTGGCGAAGTCGGAATCGATCGCGCCCCAGCGATCCGGGCCGTTGGCGCCGGTGTACGACCACTTCGGAGCTGCCCCCCACGCCGCGCCGAGCGCGACGGCCGCGAGGCAGAGAGCGGTCGTGATCCGCCGCCGGGCGGCACGTCGTGGCTCAGTCATGAACGGGCTCCGTGAGGACTGGTCTGCTCGCAGCATAGCGCGATCGTGGCGCGAGCGACGCTCGGATCAAGACGCGTTCCTCGTCGCCACCACGAGCGTCATGTCGTCGTCGGGCTCGCGCCCCGCCATCAGCTCGACGAGCGCGTCGTCGAGGCGGTCGAGCAGCTCGCGCGCCGCGAGGTGTCGCAGCGGCCGCACCATGGCCGCGAGGCCGTCGCTGCCGAGCGGCTCGCCGCCGAGCCCCTCGGGGCTGGACTCGGTGACCCCGTCGCTGTAGGCGATCAGCACGTCGCCGGGGTGGAGGGAGACGGCGGCGCTCTCGTAGGCCGCCTCCTTGTCGAGGCCGGCAGGCAGCCCGGTGGCGGCGAGCTCCTCGACGCTACCGTCGCGCCGCACGAGCAGCGGCGGGTTGTGGCCGGCGTTGACGTAGGTGAGCGTGTGCGCCACGGGATCGAGAGCGGCGCAGAAGAGGGTGGCGAACTTGTTGAAGGGGAGCGAGTCGCAGAGGTAGCGGTTGACGCGCCCGACGAGCTGGGGGAGCGCCGTACCGTGCGCGCCCGCGGCCTGCACCTGGGAACGGACGCAGGCGTGCAGGCTGGACATGGCAAGCGCGGCGTCGAGCCCCTTGCCGGACACGTCGCCGACGGCCAGCAGCACGCCGCCGTCGGCGGTGACGAAGTCGAAGTAGTCGCCGCCCACCGCCAGCGAGGGGAAGCTCACGCCGGAAAGCTCGTAGCCGGCGGGCTGGTGCGGGTGGCTGGGCAGCAGGCGGAGCTGGATCTCGCGTGCCTTCTGCAGCTCCTCGTGCAGGCGCTCGTTTTCGATCCGCTGCTCGAGCAACATGGCGTTCTCGATCTTGATCGCCGCCACGCCGGCGATCGTGGTCAGCACCTGCAGGTCCTCGCGGCTGAAAGGCCGCACCTCGAGCGGGCTGTCGGCGTAGACCATGCCCAGCACGCGCTCTCCCACCTGCAGCGGGACGGCCATGATCGAACGCACGCCGGAGAGGATCACCGACTCGCGGTTCTTGAAGCGCTCGTCGATCTGGGCGTCGGTGGAGAGCACCGAGCGGCGCTCCTCCATGACCTGCCGTTGCACCTCGCGGCTGATGTTCATCTCGGTCAGCGGCGGCGTGCGCCCGTCGCGGTAGCTCGAGGCCTCGAGGCGCGGCTCCGCGCCGAGGTCGTCGCCGCGCAGCAGCAGGAAGGCGCGCTCGGCCGAGATGCCGTCGAAGACGAGCTGGAGGATGGCGGGCAGCACCTCGTCGAGCGCCGAGGGGGAGAGCAGCGCGACGCCCACCTTGCTGATCAGCCCGAAGAGGTCTCGCGGCGGAGGCGGCGGCGTCGGGCTCGCACCGCCCGTGGCATGCTGTACCGAGGCGAGCAACGCCGCCAGGTCGCGGCTGGTGCGCGAGTCTGGAGCCGGAGCGGCCGGCAGCGACGGACGGGTCGGCTCGTCGCTCGACTCGAGCGTGAGGAGCGTCTCGCCGATGCGCATCTTGTCGCCGGGGAAGATCTGCACGGCGCCGGTGATGCGGTTGCCGTTGAGATAGGTGCCGTTGCTGCTGCCGAGGTCGGAGAGCCAGCTCGCCTCGCCGTCGTGCCAGACCTCGGCGTGGAGCCGCGAGGCGAAGGGGTCGTCGATGGTGAGCTGCGCTCGGGGCGAGCGCCCGATCGAGAGGTGCGTGCGGCCGACGGGCACCGTGCCGAGCTGGCGCATCCCCACCTGCACGCGGAGACCGAAGCGGCCGCTGGCTTCGCGGAGCGTGGACATCGGTGCTCTAGGCCGCCTTCTCCGGGGCGATCTCGGCGCAGATGCGGTCGCGCCGCGCCTCGAGGTCGCGGATGACGGCGTGCTTGAAGGCGTGGCGGCCGGCCCGCTCCTGCAGCTCCTCCCGGTAGCGGCGGATGTCGAGCAGCTCGAGGCGCATGGTGATGCGCTTGAAGAGGCGGGGGAGGAGCTCGCCCGGGTGCTGCACGTGGTGGAGGCCGCCGCTGTAGGCGATGAGCATGAGCCCGTCGGGGATGCCGCGCAACACGTCGGCGATGCCGCCGCGCACGGTCATCGGGTTCCCCTCCGCGTCGAGGCCGGTCGACCGCTTCATCCGCCCCTCGGGGGCGAGGAGCACCAGCGAGCGAGGTCCGATGCGGTCGACGAGGTCCTGCCAGCTCGCGTCGCGCATGCGCGTCACCGGCACCACGTCGGGGGCGACCAGGCGGAAGAACTTGCCGACGATCGGCCGGTTGAGGGTCTTCTCCGCCACCGGCACGACGCCGCGGCTGGCGATCTGCCGCAGGAGCCGACTCTCGACCCCGCCGGCGAAGAGCGGCTCGTACAGGCTCGTGTGGTTGAGGATGGCGACGAGCCGGAGCTGCTCCCAGTCGACTTGCCCGGGGTCCTCGACCCAGTCGACCTCGATGCGGAAGAAGAGGCGCGACAGGGCCTTGACGGTGAGCAGCAGCGGGTAGTTGACGTAGAAGGACATCGCCGGTTCGATGGCGGCCGCCGGGCGCCCGGTCGAGGCGACGCAAGCCAGAGGCCACCGGCAGCCGACGAGAACGACGGCGTATTGTAACCGCGTCCATGGAGCGAGCCGGCCACCATGCGGGCGAACCCGCGACGGCGTCTCCCGTCGTGGACCAGGCGGCGCCCCCGCCACCGGCCGACGCCGCTCGCAGCTATCCGGCGTGGGTGCCGGCGCTCACGCGCCTCCTGCTGCGCGTCTTCTTCGGCCGCATCGAGGTGACCGGTGCCGCGGCGATTCCCGCGGGCCGGCCGCTGCTCTACGTAGCCAACCACAACAACGGCCTCGTCGACCCCATGCTCGTGCTCGGCTTCCTGCCCGGGCGGCCGCGCTTCCTCGCCAAGAACACACTCTGGACCATCGCCGTGCTGCGGCCGTTCCTGGCTCTCGCCCGGGTCATCCCCGTCTATCGCCCGCGCGACACGGGGTTCGATCCGGCCAGAAACGAGGAGTCGTTCCGGCGCTGCCGCGAGGTGCTCGAGGCCGGCGGCGCCGTGGCGCTCTTTCCGGAGGGAAAGAGCCACTCCGCTCCGGCGCTCGCCGAGCTCAAGACGGGCGCCGCCCGCATCCTCCTCGGCCTCGCGCCGCGGGCGAGGCGGGCCCTGGCGCTGGTGCCGGTGGGCCTCGTCTTCGACGCGCCAGGGATGTTCCGCTCCCGGGTGCTCGTCGCCGTCGGCGAGCCGGTCGACGGCGAGCGGCTCGGACTGGTGGATGGAGCCGGCGGCGACGACGCCGTGCGCCGCGTCACCGACGCCATCGCCGCCGCGCTCGCCGAGGTGACGCTCAGCTACGGCTCGTGGGACGAGGCACGACTGCTGGCGCGCGTCGCCGACCTCTGGTTGCAGCCCGACCCCGAGGTGCCCGCGCAGCCGCCGCTCGCCGACCGCTTCGCCGCCAGGCGCCGAGTTCTCGAGCGCTACCGCGACCTCGTCCGCACGCGTCCCGAGCGCGTGGCACCGCTCGCGGCAGCCGTCGTCGCCTACGACGAGCTGCTCTCGGCGCACGGCCTGCGCGACGAGCAGGTGGGCGCGGCGTACCCCCTCCCCTCGGTCCTCCGCTTCCTCGCCGAGTCGCTCTGGCTCCTGCTCGTCCGGCTGCCGCTGGCGGCCGTCGGTACGGTGCTCGACTACGTGCCCTACCGGGTCTGTGGCTGGGCCGGCGCTCTCGCCGCCCGCGACCCCGACCAGCCGGCGACGTTCAAGCTCTTCGGCGGCATCCTTCTCTTCCCGCTCACTTGGGCCATCGAGGCGGTCGTGGCGTGGCGGCTCCTGGGATGGTGGGCCGCGCTCGCCGTCGCCGTGCTGGGGCCGCTCGGCGGCTGGGCGGCGGTGCGCTTCCGCGACCGGGTGCGCTGGCTCTTCACCGAGGCTCGCGCGTTCCTGGTGCTCGAGCGTCCGGGCGGCGCCGGCGACGAGCTTCGCTGCCGCCGCGCCGAGGTGCGCCGCCAGCTGCTGGCGCTCGCCGAGGAGCTGGGCGAGGTGGCGCCGCGCCCTGCGGCCAGCGAACCACCGCCAGCGGCATCGTCCCCGCGCAGTTCCGGGCTCGGCGTGTAAGAAAGGGCCGCAGGCAGGGACTCTCCTGGCATGAGAGCAACCACCTTCGCCTTCCTGCTGTCCGTCTCGCTCGCGGCGAGCGCCGCCGCCGAGCAACGCTGGTACGTCTTCTCGATCGCCGACACGCCCGTGGGCCACGTTTCCGAGGACGTCGAAGGCGGGCAGACGCACACCGTGGTGTTCGCGCGCCTCGTGCGCCTCGGTAAGGGGATCGACATGCGCTTCGAGACCACGGTCACCGAGTCGCCCGCCGGCGCTTTCGAGGCGCTCACCTACGAGGCGGTGCTGTCGCAGCAGCCGATGCGGGTCGAGGCGCGCGTCCTCGGCGACCGCATCCGCATCGCCACGCCACCCCACGAGCGCTTCGTGGAACGCGGCTCCGAGACGCCGCTCGGGCCGGCGGCGGTGGCGCGACGCACCGGCGAGCGGCTGCGCGCCGCCGGCGACTCGATCGACTTCGCGATCTTCTCGCCCGAGCTGCAGAAGGTGGTGCGCGTGCGCCGCAAGGTCCTGGCGGCGGCGGAGCCGGTCGCCTGCAACGGCGCGCGCGGCAACCGGCTCGAGGAAGTGATCGAGGGCCTGCCGGCCGCCCGCACGCTGTGGGTCGACGGAGAAGGCGTCATGCTGGCGGACGCGACGCCGGGGCCGTTCGGCACGATGACGAGCTGCCGCGCGACCCGCGAGGCCGCGCTCGCCGCTCACGGCGAGCTGCCGGCCGACCTCTACGAGCGAACGGTGGCACGGTCCAACGTCCGCTTCGCCGACGCGACCGCGATCGACCGCCTCGTGCTGCGCGTGCGGCCCCGCGACGCGAGCGAGACGCTTCCGGACCTGACGGCGGCGAACCAGCGGCTCGTCGCGCCGGCGACGGTGGAGGTCACCCGACCGCATCGATCCCCGGGGCACGACGTTGCCACCGACGCGGAGCGCGGCCCCAACGCGCTCGTGCAGTCCGACGACCCGGCGGTGGTCGCCGTGGCACAGGGAGTCGTCGGTGCCGACACCTACGCCGTCGCGCAGGCGCTCACCCGCTGGGTCGCCGAGAACCTCTCCCTCGACGCCGGCATCGTCATGGCGCCGGCGTCGGAGCTGGTGCGCGACCGCAAGGCGACCTGCGTCGGCTATGCGACGCTGCTCGCGGCCCTGGCGCGGGCGAAGGGCGTCCCCTCGCGGGTGGTGATGGGCTACGTCTACTACGGCGGCATCTGGGGCGGTCACGCCTGGACCGAGCTGCTCGTCGACGGCAGCTGGCTGCCCTTCGACGCCGCGGTCTACGCGCCGGGCGTGGCGAGCGCGGCGCGGCTGGCGGCGGGACGAAGCGACCTCGCGGACGGCGGCGGCTCGCTCTTGCCGGCGCTGGCGGCGCTCTTCGGCCGCGTCGAGATCGACGTCCTGGAGTACGAGCAGGCGGGTCGCACCACTCGCGCCGGCGCCGGCTCCTCGCCCTACCGCGTCGCCGACGGCAACTACGAGAACCCGGGCCTCGGTCTGCGCGTGAGGGCCGCCGGCTGGACCGTCGAGCGCGCCGAGAGCACCTGGCCGAGCCCGCTCGTCGTGGCATTCCGTCGCGGGGAGACCGTCGTCGAGCTGCGGCAGCTTCCGCGCTTTCCGGAGGCTCCGGAGTCCCAGCAGGGTGAGGCGACGGTCGTCGAAGACGAAGGCGGCACACGCTGGGTGTGGTCGGCGACGGGTCCCGACGCCGCGGGAGCGTTGCGCGAGATCCTCGCCGGTGTCGAGCGCACGTCGGGCCGCGCCACCCGGTCGGCAGGCCAGCGGAGCGAGCGCCGCCGCCGGTGACCGACTTCGAGGAGATCGTCGCGGTGCACGGCCCGGCGCTGCGGCGCCTGGCCGCGGCGTGGGAGGGGGACGCGGCGGCGCGCGAGGACCTGCTGCAGGAGATCCTGCTGGCGCTCTGGCGCGCGCTGCAGCGGTTCCGCGGCGACTGCTCGGTGCGCACCTTCGTCCTTCGCGTCGCCCACAACCGCGCGATCACCCACCGCTTCCGCCCGCGGCGGGGCGGCGAGCCGCTCGATCGCGTCGCCGAGGTCGCCGACGGTCGACCGGGCCCGGAGGCGGACGCCGTGGCGGCACAGCGCGTCGCCCGCCTGCAGCGCGCGCTGAACGCCCTGCCCGTGCCGGCGCGTCAGGTGCTGACGCTGAGCCTCGAGGGCCTCTCGGGGGCCGAGATCGCCGAGGTGCTGGGAGTCAGCGAGAACGCGGCCGCGGTGCGGCTCACCCGCGCCCGCCGGGCCCTCCGGGAGCAAATGGAGCGCGAGGAGATGGAGCGATCGTCATGAGCACAACCGCGAGCAACGAGTGGGACGACCTCGGCGCCGCCTGGCGCGCCGCCGACGAACCCGTGGACCTCGGGCCGCTGCGGCGGCTCGTCGCGACGCAACGCCGCCGGCTCGTCGCCGTGGTGGCCGGCGAGGCGGCGCTGGTGCTCGCCTTCGCCGCGCTGTCCTGGCTCGTCGCGCGCGACGGCGTCGCGACCTGGGAGGCGGTCTGGCTGGCGACCCTGTGGAGCTTCACGGCGGTCGCCGTCGCCTTCGCGGCGTGGAACCGCCGGGGCACGTGGGCGGGGCTCGGCGAGAGCGTCGAAGACCACCTCCGCGTCGCGCGGCTGCGCGCCCGCCGGGCGCTCGCCGCCGTCTCCTTCGCGATCGGGCTCCTCGTGGCGGAGGTCGTCGCGGTGGCTGCCGAGCTCGCCTGGTACGACCGCTTCGGAGCGACGGAGATCGCCCTGTTGGCGGCGGTCGCCGGCGCGGTGGCCGCGTGGTGCGGCTGGACGCGCCGTCGTGTGCGTCGCGAGCTGGCGCTGCTCGACGAGCTCGAGGCCCTGCAGCGACAGGATTGAGGATAGAGCGCGGCGCGCCGAGAGCTGCGCTTGCTCGTCAGGCGCGAAAGAGCGCCTCGGGCAGGTCGAGGTTGCCACCGGAGAGGATCACGCCGACGCGCATGCCGCGCGCCGGGATCGCTGCCTCGATCAGCGCCGCGACCGGCACCGCACCGGAAGGCTCGAGGATGAGCTTCGTGCGCTCCCAGAAGAGACGCATCGCCGAGAGGATCGCCGCGTCGTCGACGGTGGCGATGCGCACCGCGTGGGCGAGCAGGATCGCCAGCGGCAGCGGGCCGATGGTCGAGCGCAGGCCGTCGGCCACCGTGCTGGGAGCGGCGACCGGCACGATGCGTCCGGCGGCGAGCGACCTCTGCGCGTCGTCGGCGCCGGCGGGCTCGGCCCCCCAGACCGCTGCTTCGGGCGCCAGAGCCGCCGTGGCGATGGCCGTGCCGGAGAGGAGCCCGCCGCCGCCCACGGGCGCGACGATGAGATCGAGGTCGGGCACCTCCTGCAGCAGCTCGCGCGTGGCGGTACCCTGACCGGCGATCACCCGCGGGTCGTTGTAGGGGTGGACGAGCACCGCCCCGGTCTCCTCGAGCAGGCGTGCCGCCGTCTCCTCTCGCGACTGGATGGTCGGCGCGCAGGAGACCACGGTGGCTCCGAAGTCCTCCACCGCCCGTCGCTTGGCGGCCGGCGCGTTGTCCGGCATGACGACGCGGCACGGGATGCCGCGCTGGCCGGCGGCCCGCGCGAGCGCCGCTCCGTGGTTGCCCGACGAGTGGGTGAGGACGCCGCGACGCGCCTCGTCCTCGCCGAGCGACCAGACGGCGTTGCTGGCCCCGCGCATCTTGAAGGCGCCGATGCGCTGGAGGTTCTCGCACTTGAAGAAGAGCGTGGCGCCGCTCGCGCGGTCGAGGCTCGTCGAGGTGACGACCGGCGTGCGGTGGACGTAGGGTGCGATGCGAAGGGCGGCGGCCTCGACGTCGGCGTAGGTGGGGATCTCCATCGGTCGTAGGATAGCGAGCGCAGGGTCGCTCTGACAGAACAGCAGCGTCGGTCGACCAGTCGAGCTCGTCATGAACGTCATGCACGTCTATCTGGACGGCGAGATCCTCCCCCTGGCGCAGGCGCGCATCTCGCCCGAGGACCGCGCGTTCCTCTTCGCCGACGGGGTCTACGAGGCCCTGGTGGCCCGTCGCGGCCGCCTCCTCTTCTGGGAGGAGCACGAGCGGCGGATGCGGGGCGGTCTCGCCGCGCTGCGCATCGGCAACGCCGACGTCGCGGCGCTGCGGTCCGTCGCCGAAGAGCTCTTGCGGAGAAACGAGCTGCTCGCGGGCGACGCGCTCGTCTACCTGCAGGTGAGCCGCGGGGCGGCGCCCCGTCTCCACGCCTTTCCCGACCCGCCGGTGCCGGCCACCGTCTACGCCACCGTGAAGGCCCTGCCCGGCCACCCGCCGTCGCTGATCGCCGCAGGCGCCGCGGCGGCGACGGTCGCCGATACGCGCTGGGCGCGCTGCGACATCAAGTCGACCGCGCTGCTCGCCAACGTGCTCGCGCAGCAGCAGGCGAAGGACGCCGGCGCGCAGGAGGCGCTCTTCGTGCGCGACGGCGTGGCGCTCGAGGGGGGACACAGCAACCTCTTCGCCGTGCGCGGCGGCGAGCTCTGGACCTACCCGGCGTGCAACTACATCCTCGACGGGGTGACGCGCGGCCACGTGCTGGCGCTCGCCGCCGACCTCGGCATCCCGGTCCGCCTGGCGGCGCTGCCCCTCGGCGACCTCTACGGCGCCGACGAGGTGTTCCTCTCCGGCACCACCACGGAGGTCATGCCGGTGGTCATGGTCGACGGCCGGCGGATCGGCGCCGGCGCGCCGGGACCGATCACGCGGCGGCTCCGTGACGCATACCTGCAGCTGGTCGACGAGCGAGCCCGCTGAGGTCGCGCTGCCCGTGCCGGGTGTCGGCGCGCGCTGGGGCCGCAGGCGCTCAGGCCCGTTCCGCGGTCGGTTCTGCTAGCATTCAGGCAGACAAGGTCACGTGTCCCACCGCATGTTTCGCACCGAGGAGGTTCCATGAGGTCGCCCGTCCAGCGCTCGCTCGCCGTCGCCGCCCTGCTCTCTCTCTTCGCCATTCCCGCCCTCGCGCAGGAGGACGAGGAGGGTCGCTTCGCCCTCGGCGTCGGCGGAGGTCTGGTGACGAGCGGCGGCAGCTCCGACCCCTACTTCATGGGCAACCTGCGGATGCGCATCGGCTACCGTGCCGCCGGCGAGGAGCGTCAAGGCTCCGTGTTCGGCTTCGTGGAGCCCGAGGTCGGCTACTCGACGCGCAGTATCGGCACCTTCGACTCGAAGGACACCCTCGTCGGGGTGAACGTCGGCGGTGCGGTCCGCCTCCGCGTGTTCGAGTACTTCGTCGGCGGCGGCGTCGGCTACCACTTCCTCGACGAGACCGGCATCACCAGCGGTGGCCAATCGCTCGACGTGAGCGACAACAACGTCGGCGTCAACGCCCAGTTCGGTTTCGACGTCCGGATGAGCGAGGTCGTGAGCATCTTCGGCGTCGGCCGCTACGACCTCGTGCAGGAGACCGACGAGCAGCGCGACGCGCGCCGGCGCCTGGGCGTGCGCAGCGGCGAGCAGCAGACCAAGGTCTACCTGGGCGTCCGCTTCCGTCTCTGAGCGACTTCGCCTAGCCGCGCCATCGCGTCCTCGAGCTGCGCGTCCGTGAGGTAGGGCGCGGGCCCGAGGCGCAGCACCTCACCGCGGGAGTCGGCGAGCACGCCCTCGTCGCGGAGGGCGGCGCAGATCTCGCCGGCCCTCGGCGCGCGCAGCGCGAGGAAGCCGCCGAAGCGGTCCAGCGGCGTGGCGCGGTCGCGATCGATCGTCGCCGGCGGCAGGTCGAGGGCATCGAAGGCGGCGGCGAGCACGGCGAGCTGGTGCTGGCTCACCTCGCGCAGCAGCGCGGGCTCGAGCCCGCGCTCGACGAAGAAGTCGAAGACCTCGGAGGCGCGATAGTGGCTCGTGGGGTCGTAGGTGGCGCCCTGGAACCGGGCTCCGGGGTCGTCCGGGTAGGCCACGTCGCGCAAGGGGGCGGCCTCGAGGCGCTCGAACTCGGCGTACCAGCCGGTGACCGCGGGTCGCAGCCGGCAGTCCGGCGGCACGCGCAGGAAGGCATTCCCCTCGCCGAGCTGGCAATACTTGTAGCCGCCGCCGACGACGAAGGCGCCCTCGAGCCCGGCAAACGAGAAGGGGACGACGTTCAGCTGGTGGTAGGCGTCGAGCAGCAGCTCGGCGCCGTGGCGGGCGCACGCCGCGGCGAGCTCGGGGAGGCCCCCGGCGATGCCGGCGTCGGTGAAGAAGACGGTGGAGGTGACGACCGCGGCGGTGCGGTCGTCGACCGCTCGCGCCAGTCGCTCGCCGGCCGTGCCGGCGGGGGAGGCGGCGACACGCACGAGCTCGATCCCTTCTTCGGCGAGTCGGTCGAGCTGGCGACGCGCGCTGTGGAACTCGGCGTCCGTGGTGACGATGCGCGGCCGCCGGCGCCGCCCGGCGCCTTCGTGGAGGGGCAGCGCCGAGAGGAAGCGCACGAGGAGCTCGTGGGTGTTGCCGGCGAGCGCCAGGCTCCCGTCGCGATCGCCCAGGAGGCGCGCGAACCCGGCACGCACCCGCGCCGCCCGCGCGAAGGCGCGCTCCCACTTCTCGTCGACGAGGAGCGCGGCGTCCTCCCAGGCGGCCTCCTGGCCTACGAACCCGCGGTCGGGCCAGGCCTGATGCGAGTGGCCGGTCAGCAGCAGCCGCTCGGCGACGCGGAAGCGGGAGTAGCTCGGCGCCAGCGCGTTGGGCGCGCGGTAGAGCGCCTCGGCCTCGACCGCCGCTGCTTTCACAGGCGAATCCGGCGCGCTCACAGGCGGACGCGGATCGCCCACAGGTCGGGGAAGAGCGCCCGCCCGATGGTGGTGCGCAGGTATTCGGCGCCCATCGAGCCGCCGGTGCCGCGCTTGGTGCCGATCGTGCGCTCGACCATCTTGACGTGCCGGTAGCGCCACTCCTGGAGCCCCTCGTCGAGATCGACGAAGCGCTCGCACATCTGCGCCACGAGCGGGTCGTGGCGGTAGATGTCGAGCAGGATCTCCTGCACCGCCGGCGACTCCGCCGTGGGCTCGCGGGGGTCGCGCGCCAGCTCCTCCTCGGGCACCGCGTAGCCCTCGCGCACGAGGTAACGGAGGAACGACTGCCAGACGCTCGGCCGCTTCATCAGCTCGTCGAGGTGCGCCCGCTCGGCGCTGCCCTCGGGGTAGCGCGCGGCGGCGCTCGGGCGCTTGTGGCCGAGCAGCAGCTCCAGGGCGCGGAACTGCGCCGACTCGAAGCCGCTCGCGGTGTCGAGGCGGTGACGGAAGGAGTTGAAGGAGACGGGCGTCATCGTCTCCAGCACGTCGATCTGCGACACCAGCACCTTGAGGATGGTGAGCACCCGCTTCATGGTGGCGAGCGCGGTGGGTGTGTCGCCCTCCTCGAGGCTGCTCTGCAGCAGTGTCGTCTCGTGAAGGATCTGCTTGAACCAGAGCTCGTAGACCTGATGGATGACGATGAAGAGCATCTCGTCGTGCTCGGGCCCCTCGGAGAGCGGCTTCTGCAGGTCGAGCAACGCGTCGAGCTGGAGATACGCGGGGTAGGTGAGCGGCACGGCGGCGATGCTACCGCAGGGGTTCGGCCGTTGTGAGAAACTGCCGGCGATGACGCGCAAGTACGGCCAGCGCGGCTACCAGGAGAGCGACCGGAAGGAGCCGCGCAGGAGCGATTCGGGCGGCGGCGCCCCGGCCCGTCGCGAGCCGCCGCCGCCGCGCCACAACCTCGACCGCCCGCGCGGGCGCGGGCTCGGTGCCCCCACCGAGCAGACCTTCCGCTGCGCCGTCTGCGGCACGGCGCAGGGCGCGCCGGCGCCGGACGCCTTCGCCGCGACGTGCGAGAAGTGCGGCACCGACCTGCACAGCTGCACCCACTGCACCCACTTCGACACCGCCGCGCGCTGGGAGTGCCGGCGCTGGCAGGAGCGCCAGGCCGCGAGCCTCGGCGCCGTGATGAAGAAGAGCAAGGCCAACGACTGCACGCTCTTCGCCGCCAAGGCCAGCGTCGAGTTCGCCAAGGAGAAGCCGGCCGACCCCGCCGACGACCCGCGCGCCGCCTTCGACGCGCTCTTCAAGATCTAGCGACCGCGTGATCAACCCCCATTCGCAATGGTGATCAAACCCAAGGTTCGTGGCTTCATCTGCACCACCGCACACCCGGAGGGCGCCGCCCGCGAGGTGGAGCGCCAGGCCGCGCACGCCCGCACGCTGCGCTTCGCGGGCCCGAAGCCGAAGGCGGCGCTCGTCGTCGGCTCGTCGATGGGCTACGGCCTCTCGACGCGGATCGCCGCCGCCTTCGGCGCCGGCGCCGGCACGGTCGGCGTCTTCCTCGAGAAGCCGGCGAGCGACAAGCGCACGGCGACGGCGGGCTGGTACAACAGCGCCGCCTTCCACCGCGCCGCCGCGGCCGACGGAATCTACGCCTCGAGCATCGACGGCGACGCGTTCGGCGAGGACGTGAAGCGGCAGGCGGTCGAGACGATCCGGCGCGACCTCGGCCGGGTCGACCTCGTCGTCTACAGCCTGGCCGCCCCGCGGCGCACGCTCGCCGACGGCACGGTCGCCAAGTCGGTGCTCAAGCCGATCGGGCAGACCTACCGCAACAAGACGATCGACGTCGAGAGCGGCAGGGTCTCCGAGGTCGCCATCGAGCCGGCCGACGAGGCGGAGATCGCCGACACGGTGAAGGTGATGGGCGGCGAGGACTGGGAGGCATGGATCGACGCCCTCGAGAGCGGCGGCGTGCTGGCCCCCGAGGCGCGCACCCTCGCCTACTCGTACATCGGCCCGGAGCTCACCTACGCGGTCTACCGCAAGGGCACCATCGGCCGCGCCAAGGACCACCTGGAGGCGACCGCCCACCGGCTCGACGAGCGGCTCCGGCGTCACGGGGGCCGCGCCTTCGTCTCGGTCAACAAGGGCCTCGTGACGCAGTCGAGCTCGGCCATCCCGGTGGTGCCGCTCTACATCTCGCTCCTCTTCCGGGTGATGAAAGACGCCGGGCTGCATGAGGGAACCATCGAGCAGATGGGCCGCCTGATGACCGACCGGCTCTACGCCAACGGCGACGTTCCGGTCGACGACGACGGCCGCATTCGCCTCGACGACCTCGAGATGCGCGACGAGGTCCAATCCGAGGTGGCCCGCCGCTGGCGCGAGGTGACGAGCGAAAACGTCGAGGGGCTCAGCGACCTGGCCGGCTACCGCCACGACTTCCTGCAGCTCTTCGGCTTCGAGGTCCCCGGCGTCGACTACGAGGCCGACGTGGACCCGCAAGTGCCGCTCCTGCCCGCCTAGCCGCGGCCGCCGCGCGGGTTCGGAGGGCCGGTCACAGCGACGGCAGAAGCCGCCGGGCCTGAGTGACTGACTTCGGACACGGATTGCGAGAGAGAGAGCAGGAGGTGCCCTCTCATGGCCCACGTCCGTCTTCGATCTCGATCCGCGCTGGTCACCGTCCTCGGATGGGCCCTGGCATCTGCTGTTCCATGTTTCGCCGCCCTGCCGTGTGGCCCGAACAACGTCGTCAACTGGTGCGTGCACCAGGAAACCGTCGGAGTGATTTCTGCGGCCTTCGCGAACGAGCGCTTCGGCGCCGCCCTGGCGTTCGGGGACTTCGACGCCGACGGCTTCGACGACCTCGCAGTCGGCATTCCGGGCGAAGTGGGCGCGGGGGGCGTCGTCGCGGGCGCCGTCCAGGTGTTTCGCGGTAGCGCGACGGGGCTGACCTTCACCGGACAGCTCGTCTTCGGGCAGGATGTTCTTCCAGGCGACGACGGGAGCGTGGAGGAGGCTGACGAGTTCGGAGCCGCGCTGGAGGTCGGAGACTTCAACGAGGACGGCGTCGACGACCTCGCGATCGGTGTGCCGGGAGAAGACGTTTCCGGCGGCTCATGCGGGTCCGAATGCCCTGACGCTGGCGCCATCCAGGTCGTCTATGGAGGGCCCGGAGGGCTCGATCTCGCGTCGGCGCACTTCATCCAGTCAGTCGGCGGGAACGAGGACCAGGCGCGACTCGGGACCGCCCTCGCTGCCGGCAGGTTCGGACCTCCGGGCGGCCAGGTCGGAGACGATCTCATGATCGGATCGCCGTTCGGGAGCAGCGGCGGTAGCGTTCGTGTCGCCCTCGCCTCGCCAGAGGGGCTGAACCAGGGGATCGTGAGCCTGCAACTGTTCTCTGAGCTGGGTTGCGGCGGTAGCACGCGCCGCTTCGGTGCCGCGCTGGCGGTCGGCCGGTTCGACGATCAATCCCACGACAACTTCGTCGTCGCCGACCCGGCTTGCGACGTCAACGGATTCGCCGGCGCCGGTGCTGTGGGATTCCGCTCCGGATACTCCGGAGCCCCGACGGTCCTGTTGCAGACTGACTACACCGGCGCCGCCAACGCGGCCAACGACAAGTTCGGTGCCGCGATGGCGGTCGGGAACTTCGACGCCGACTCGTTCGACGACCTGGCCGTCGCCGCGCCGTTCAAGAACCACGGGTCGGGCAACCCGAGCGATTCGGGACGGGTGTACGTGGCGTACGGCTCCGCCAGCGGGCCCGATCCGAGCGACGGCGCCGATATCATCGGCGAGGACGAGTGGGCATCTTCCGGGGACACCCCCGGAGACGGGGAGCTCTTCGGCACCGGCCTCGCCGCGGGGGACGTCGACGACGACGGCTTCGACGACCTGATCGTCGGGGCGCCCGGCGAGGGAACCTTCGACGTCGGTCGCGTCTACGTCAAGCCCGGCGGCCCGACCGGCTTGACGACCGTGGGCAACACGCTGTTCACCCAGACGGCGCTCGGCGGGCAGAACGCCACCGACGACCACCTCGGTACGGCGCTTGCCCTCGGGGACATCGACGGCGACGGCGTGCTCGAGCTGGCTCTGGGCGTGCCCGACAAGAACGTCGGAGACCTGGTCAACGCAGGGATGGTCTACGTGACGCGGATCCTGTATCTGCTCGGCAACGACGGCTTCGAGTCCGGGAACACGCTCGCCTGGAGCGGAGTGTCGCCGTAGCGTCCCCGACCAGCAGCTCAGCCGCCGGCGTCGGTCCGCGCTTCGACGAGCCCGATCGACGCCAGCTCCCCGAGGTACGTCGCGAGGTCCTCGGCGATGGTCGCAGCGGGCGCGTCGAACTCGGCGACCAGCAGGGCTTCGATCGCCGCCACGGTGCGCTCGCCGTCGACGAGCTCGAGCACGCGCGCGCCGACCTCGCTCAACACGAGCACCTCGGCCGTCGCCTGCTTGATGACGACGCCCTCGTCGAGGACGGTGCGGAAGCGCACGTCGGCGCAGCGGCGGAAAACCGTCTCGGGATTCATCACTGACGTCGAGGCTGTGCTCAAAGTGTATCGCAGCTGGACCGGCTACGAGGTCGCGTCAACGGCAGCGACGAGCTCCTCGACGCGGGCCCGCAGCGCACTGGCCTGCTCGCCGGTCGTGGCGCGCCAGGCGCCGCTCTTCTGCCGGCGCTCGATGGTCGCCGCCGGATAGCGCACCGAGGTGACGAGCTTGCCGCCGCTGCCGAAGACGTGCGTGCGGCCGCGCGGCCCCAGAACGACGAAGGTCTCGTGGCGGGGGTCGAAGAGCACGCGCTCCCCCGGCGCGGCGCGCAGGTCGGCGACGGCGGCTCGGGTGGGACGGCCGCCCTGGTGGCGCACTTCGGCGTGCGCGGTGCGGCGCTCGCGGGAGCGGAAGGGGCGCTCGAGCGCCTCGCCGAGATGGAGCAGCAGTCCCTGGAGCCGCGAGTCGATGGCGGCCGGCGCGGGTGGCCGCGGCCGGCGCGCCGCGCTCTCGATGGCCGCCAGCGTCGTCTGCGCCCAGCGCAGCGGCTCGCGCCACGGCAACCGACCGTGACGCTCGTGAACCGCCTCGAGCAGGGGCTGGAGGTCGGCGCGCGAGGCCCCGCCGCCGACCTGGTGCAGGCGATAGCGCCGGCGCCGGCCGCGGCCGTTCGACAGCAGCTGGAAGGTGACCGCCAGCCGATCGTGCCCCCCTGCCGGCGTCGGCGAGCGGTACCAGCCGCAGACCACCTGCCCGTGGAGGCGCAGGTCGCCGAAGCGGCTACGGTAAGCGGGGAGGAGCGCTTCCGCGAGGTCGCCCCAGCCGAGCACCAGGGAGACGAGCTGCGGTCGCTCGTCGTAGAGCTCGGCGACACGCGGGTGCTTGCGCTCCAGCAAGAGCTGCCCGAGGTCGAGGAATCGCGGCAGGCCGGTCGGGCCGTAGCCGGCGAAAGCCTCGCGCGGGCCGGCGGGCGTCGCATGTTCGCAAGTGGACGAAGCGCAGCGGGCGCAGAAGGCGTTGCCGGGGTGGCAGAGCGCGTTGCCTGCGACCAGCGCCTCGACCTCCAGCGCGAGGCCGGCGTCGAGCGCGGTCGCCGCGGCGGCGAGGGCCGCCTGCTCCCCTCGTGGATCACCGTGCGGCCGCAAAGGCAGGCGCAGCGCCAGCTCGACCTCGGCGGCTCGGCCGTTGCCGCCGGCGGCGGCGAAGCGTTCGCGAGCCACCGAGGCGATCAGCGCCAGCGCGCGGCGCAGCCGATCGTCATCGCCGCGAAGCCGATCGTCATCGCCGCGAAGCCGATCGTCGCTGCCGCGACCCCGATCGTCGCCGCGAAGCCGATCGTGGTCGCGCTGCGGATCGTCGTCGCCGCGAGGCTTGTCGCCGTCGCCGGCGCGGGCCATGTCCTCGTGCGCCATGCATCAGTGTAGCCGCCTCGCCGCGAGCTGACGGCAGCGCGGCTGCGCCGTTCCGCGCGCGCTCGGCGCCCGGGCGGCGCCGCTCGTCCCCTCGGCGCCGGCGCCTCGCGACGCGGTGCTACGATCCCGCGCCACGGCGGGAGGAGGCAGGGATGGTGAGCGGACGGCGCCTCGCGACTCTGGTGACCGTGGGTCTCGGGACCGTGGGTCTCGCCTCGGCGGGCCTGGCGGTGCTCGAAGGCTCGCCCGCGGCGGCGCGAGCGGCCCGCGCGCCGGCCGGAGACGCCACGTCGATCGCGCTGCGCGAGCAGGCGCTGGCGAGCGACCAGGCGTGGCTGCTCCTCGCCTCGCTCACCACCGAGGTCGGGCCGCGCTCGGCCGGTTCGGCGGGAGACAAGCGCGCCGTCGCCTGGGCGCTCGACGCGATGAAGAAGCTCGGGCTCGACAACGTGCGCAGCGAGCCGGTCACGGTGCCGCACTGGGAGCGCGGCGAGAACACCGGCGCGATCCTCGCACCGTACCCGCAGAAGATCCTGCTCACCGCGCTCGGCGGCAGCGTCGGCACCTCGGAGGAGGGGATCACCGGCGAGGTCGTCGGCTTCCCCGACCTGGCGGCGCTGCAGGCGGCACCGGCCGAGCAGGTGCGCGGACGCATCGTCTACATCGACCGCCCCATGGAGCGCACCAAAGACGAGCGCGGCTACGGCGAGGCCGTGGTGATGCGGCGCGACGGCCCCGCGACCGGCGGCCAGAAGGGCGCCCTCGCGGTGCTCATCCGCTCGGTCGCCACCGGCCCGCACCGCTTCCCGCACACCGGCGCCACGCGCTACGGCGACGCGCCGCAGGTCCCCGCGGCGGCGCTCGCGGTACCCGACGCCGACGTGCTCGCCCGCGAGCTCGCGAGCGGCCAGCCGGTGCGCTTCCACCTGAAGCTCACGAGCCGTACCCTCGCCGAGCAGCAGTCGGCCAACGTCATCGGCGAGGTGCGCGGCGCCACGCACCCCGAGGAGGTCGTCCTCCTCGGCGCCCACCTCGACTCCTGGGACCTCGGCACCGGCGCCATCGACGACGGCGCCGGCTGCGCCATCGTCATGGCCGCCGCCAAGCTCATCGCCGGCCTCCCGCGCCGCCCGGCGCGCACCATCCGTGTCGTCCTCTACGCCAACGAGGAGTTCGGCCTCTCGGGCGCCCGCGCCTACGCCACCGAACACGCCGACGAGCTCGCCAAACACGTGCTGGCGCTCGAGGCGGACCTCGGCGACGGCAAGGTGTGGGGCATGCGAGCCACCGCAACGCCCGCCGGCCGCGACTTCCTGAAAGAGGTCTCCCGCGATCTCGAGCCGCTGGGAGTCGCGTGGCTCGACAAAGATGCGTTCGGCGGCGCGGACCTCTCGACCCTCGAACCCGCGCACGTCCCGCTCGCCGACCTCGCACACGACGCGAGCACGTATTTCGACTACCACCACACGGCCGACGACACCCTCGACAAGATCGACCCGAAGTCGCTCGCCCAGTCGGTCGCCGCTTACACGATCGTCGCGTGGCGGGCAGCGGACTCGGACGTGGTGTTCGGCCCCGCTCCCGAGCCGCCGCCGCGAAGGTAGGAGTGAACTGCAGCACGCCTCACGGCGAAGTCGTGGATTGTGAGGCTTCGAAGAGTGGTGACAGCGATCCTCTCCGATTCACTTCCCTCTCCTGCGTCTCACAGGTCCGCGTGGCGCAGCTAGCCGCCAGGCATCTTGCCCACGAACACCACATGGCGCGCACCGCGCCCGGCCCGCGCGCGCACGCGGTGCGTGGTCGTCTCGAACCCCACTTCGCCCAGCCGATATTCGAAGCGGGGGTCCTCGTCGCAGGACCACACGGCGAGCACACCGCCGGGCGTGAGGGCATCGCGTAGCCGGTGCAGGCCGCGGGGGGTGTAGAGGCGACGGTTGCTCTCCAGCGTCAGCGCCTCCGGGCCGTTGTCGACGTCGAGCATCATGGCGTCGTACGGCGACGGAGAGGCGGCGATCACGTCGGCCACGTCGCCTTCGATGACGTGCGTGCGGGGGTCGTCGAGCGGGTGGCCGGCGAGGGCGCCGAGGTGCTCGCGGTTCCAGGTGACGACGACGGGGAACACCTCCGCGACCTCGACCACGGCGCCCGGGCGATTGCGCAGGGCGTCGAGCGCCGCGCGCAGCGTGAAGCCCATGCCGAGGCCGCCGATCAGGACTCGCGGCGCCGGCCGCGGCCCCAATGCGTCGACGGCGAGCCTCGCCAGGTCCTCCTCCGAGCCGTGCCCGCGGCTCAACATCAGCTGGTAGCGGTCGATGTCGATCTGGAAGGCGTCGCCGCGGCGCGAGAGCACCAGCTCGCGCCCGTCGGGCGTCACCACGCTGTCGAGGATCCGGTGCGGCTGTCTCAGCTCAGCAACGCGAAGGCTTTTTCGGGGTCGATCCCGAGCTTCGCGAGCGCCTCGCGGGGGACGTTCGGCGAGATGGTGCCGCGCTTCGCGAGCTCGGCGAGGGCGGCGACGGCGACCGACTCGGCGTCGACCTCGAAGAAGCGGCGCAGCGCCTGGCGCGTGTCGCTCCGGCCGTAGCCGTCGGTGCCGAGCGGGGTGAGCCCCTGCGGCACCCAGCGGGCGATCTGGTCGGGCACGAGCCGCATGTAGTCGGTGACCGCGACGACCGGCCCCTCGGCCTTGGCGAGCGCCTGCGTCACGTAGGGCACCTTCGGCGCCTCGCCCGGGTGCAGCAGGTTCCAGCGGTCACAGGCGAGAGCCTCGTAGCGGAGCAGCTTGTACGAGGTGGCGCTCCAGACGTCGGCGGCGACGCCGAACTGCTCGCCGAGGATCTTCTGCGCGCGCAACGCCTCGCGCAGCAGCGAGCCCGAGCCGAGCAGCTGCACCCGCGGCCCCGCGACCTCGCTCTTCGAGAGCGGGTAGATCCCGCGCAGGATCCCCTCGTCGACGCCTTCCGGCTTCGCCGGCTGCGCGTAGTTCTCGTTGTAGAGGGTGATGTAGTAGAAGACGTTCTCCTGGTCCTCGTACATCCGCTTGAGGCCGTCGCGCAGGATCACCGCCAGCTCGTAGTGGAACGCAGGATCGTACGTGAGGCAGTTCGGCACCGTGCTCGCCAGCACGTGCGAGTGGCCGTCCTCGTGCTGCAGGCCCTCGCCGTTGAGCGTCGTGCGTCCCGAGGTGGCGCCGAGCAGGAAGCCGCGCCCGCGCTGGTCGCCGAACGCCCAGATGAGGTCGCCGATGCGCTGGAAGCCGAACATCGAGTAGAAGATGAAGAAGGGAATCATGTGCAGGCCGTGCGTCGCGTACGCCGTGCCGGCGGCGGTGAACGACGCCATCGAACCCGCCTCGGTGATCCCCTCCTCGAGGATCTGCCCGTCCTGCGCCTCGTGGTACGAGAGCAGCATCTTCACGTCGACCGGCTCGTAGAGCTGCCCCTGGCTGGCGTAGATGCCGTAGGACTTGAAGAGCGACTCCATGCCGAAGGTGCGCGCCTCGTCGGGGACGATGGGCACGATGCGGCGGCCGATCTCGCCGTGCTTGAGCAGCTTGCGGAGGATCTGCACGAAGACCATGGTCGTCGACACGTCGCGGTCGACGGCGCCGTAGAACTCGCGGAAGTAGTCGTCGCCCGGCACCGGCATCACCTGCACGAGCGCCTTGCGTGACGGCACGTACCCGCCGAGGGCGCGGCGCCGCTCCTGCAGGTACTGCATCTCCTCACTCCCCTCCGGCGGCCGGTAGAAGGGGATCGACTGCAGCTGCTCGTCGGTGAGCGGGATGTCGAAGCGGTCGCGGAAGTGCCGCAGCTCCGCCTCGTTGAGCTTTTTCTGCTGGTGGGTGACGTTGCGGCCCTCGCCCGCCTCGCCGAGCCCGTAGCCCTTGATCGTCTTGGCGAGGATGACCGTCGGGCAGTCGGTGGCCTCCATCGCCGCGGCGTAGGCGGCGTTCACCTTCGCAGGGTCGTGGCCGCCGCGGCGGAACTTCTCGAGCTGCTCGTCGCTGTAGCCCGAGACGAGGTCGAGCAGCTCCGGGTATTTGCCGAAGAAGTCCTGGCGGATGTAGGAGCCCGGCTCGACGGTGTACTTCTGGAACTGCCCGTCGACCACCTCGTTCATCCGCTTGACGAGCAGGCCGCTGGTGTCCTTCTCGAGGAGCGGGTCCCAGTCCTCGCCCCAGATGACCTTGATCACCCGCCAGCCGGCGCCCCGGAAGAGCGTCTCGAGCTCCTGGATGATCTTGCCGTTGCCGCGCACCGGGCCGTCGAGGCGCTGCAGGTTGCAGTTGACGACGAAGATGAGGTTGTCGAGCCGCTCGCGCGCGGCGAGGGTGATGGCGCCGAGCGACTCCGGCTCGTCGGTCTCGCCGTCGCCGAGGAAAGCCCAGACTTTGCGCGCCGCGGTGTCGGCGAGGCCGCGGTTGTGGAGGTACTTGTTGAAGCGCGCCTGGTAGATGGCGCTGATCGGGCCGAGGCCCATCGAGACGGTGGGGAACTCCCAGAACCCCGGCATCAGCCAGGGGTGCGGGTACGAGGAGAGCCCGCCGCCCGCCGTCAGCTCGCGGCGGAAGGCCTCGAGGTGCGACTCGTCGATGCGCCCCTCGAGGTAGGCGCGGGCGTAGATGCCGGGTGAGGCGTGTCCCTGGAAGTAGACGAGGTCGCCGTCGAAGCCGCCCTCGCCCCGGCCGCGGAAGTAGTGGTTGAACGCCACCTCGTAGAGCGTGGCCGCCGAGGCGTAGGTGGAGATGTGGCCGCCGAGCCCCTCGTGATACTTGTTGGCGCGCACCACCATCGCCATCGCGTTCCAGCGCAAGAGGCTCTTGATGCGCCGCTCGATCTTCCGGTCGCCGGGGTAGGCGGGCGTCTGGCTGCGCGGGATCGAGTTGACGTACGGCGTGTTGGCGGTGAACGGCAGGTGCACGCCTCGCTCGTAGCCGCGCTCGAGGAGGCGCTTGAGCAGGTACTGCGCGCGCTCGGGGCCCACGGCGGCGACGACGTCGTCGAGGGCGGCGAGCCACTCCTCGGTCTCGTCGCGATCGAGGTCCTCGCCTTGCTCGGCGTACCAGTCGAGATTGGGCTGCGGCTGCGCCATGGCTCCTCCGGCGGAGTGCGCGGCGTCCGCGCCCCGCGGCGCCGCGACCGCGCTCGGCGATGGTATCAGGGGCGGCAGGGCCGCGCGGAGGCCTGTGCCACTAGGCGTGCGACCTCACGCCGCGCGCCATGAGGCCGATGCCGCCGACGAGGAGCACCAGCATCACGAGCGTGTTGAAGAGCGTCGTGTGCTGGAAGTAGATCTCCATGTTCATGAGGATGCCGGTGAAGATGATCACCGCCCCGGCGCCCAGCAGGAGCCAGCCGACGACCGACTTGCCGTTGAAGAAGAGGATGCCGATGCCGAAGAGGAGCGGGATGAGGGTGACGCCGAAGCCCCCCGCTCCGTGCCAGAGGCTCCAGAAGCCGCCGGTGACGATGACGCGGCTGGTGAGCATGTAGCCGCCCGCCACCGCCATCACCAACCCGATCAGGAACTCGCCCAGCCCGCCGGGCGTGCCGCCAGCGCCACGCGTCTCGTCCATCGCAGGCTCTCCTCCGTCGATGGCGGCGAGTCTACGTCGGCGGCTCGGCGCGGTGTCGATCGCCGGCCCGGCGAGTGTCGCTCACCAGCGGCTGCTGGCGCCGCCGCCGCCGAAGCTGCCGCCGCCGCCCGAGAAGCCGCCGCCCCCGCCTCCGCCGAAACCACCGCCGCCGAAGCCTCCGCCACCGAATCCGCCGCCGCCGAATCCACCCGGACCCCACCAACCGCCGGCGCGCCGGTCCCTCGACTGGCCCGGCCCGCGCTTCTTGCCCGTGCGGTGGATCCACCAGCGGGCGATCGGGAAGCCGACGAGCCAGACGACCGGTACGAGCAGGCCCGCGCGGCCGAACGTCGACATCGGAAAGAGGGTGAGGAACGGCGTCAGGACGACGTACATGAGCCACGGACCGGCTCCGGAGGCGTGGAGCGCCGACAACGCGAAGGGGACCATGAAGAGGAGGAAGACGACGCCGACGAAGAGCTTGCCCGGGGCGCCGATCGGGCCGAGCTGGCCGTCGCCGATGGCGCGCTGGCTCGGCGGCGGCAGGGGGTCGCCGCCGCGGACGACCGTCTCGATGGCAGCGACGCCAGCCTCGATGCCGCCAGCGAAGTCGCCGGCCCGGAAGTGCGGCACCACGAGCTCGTCGAGGATCCGCTTCGTGGTGATGTCCGGGAGCTTGGCCTCGAGCCCGTAGCCGACCTCGATGCGGAGCGCGCGGTCGTCGCGGGCGACGAGGAAGAGGACGCCGTCGTCGACCCCCTTGCGTCCGAGCTTCCACGTCTCCGCGACCCGGATCGCGTAGTCCTCGAGGGCCTCGCCGTCGAGGGAGGGGATCGTCAACACGACGACCTGCGCGCCGGTTGCCTTCTCGAGCGCGTCGAGGCGTGCGGTGGTTGCCTGCTCGGCCGCCGGCGGCAACAGGTCCGCGAGATCGACCACGCGGCCCGAGAGGTACGGGACGTCGAGAGCCCGGGCGGGGGCGACGAGCGCGAGGAGGAGCGCACCCGCACCGAGAAGCCGCCTGATCGTCGACGCCGGGCGGGCGCGCGGCGTCCGCTTCGCCGTGACGCGCGTCGCGCCGGCCATCCGTGACACCTCAGTGCCCATCGAATCGCGGCCGGTCCGGCAGCTCGTTGACGTCCTCTTCGACCTGCGGCACGCCGCGGTCGGCGAGCAGTCGCCCGCAGGCCTCGATGCCGCCGGCGAGCGCGGCCGCCGGCCGGCTGCGACGCACGCCGGCGACGATCTCGTCGGCGATCGCCTGCCACTCCTCTGGCTTCACGCGCTCGTTGATGCCGCTGTCGCCGAGCACCACCACGCGATGCTCGAGGAGGGCGAGGAAGATGAGGATCCCGGTGCGCTCGCGGGTGGCGAACACCTCGGCGCGCACGAAGGCGGCCTCCGCCGCCGACCGCACGCGGTGCGCGACCACCTCGTCGTCGAGCAGCCAGCGCTTGACGCCGTCGAGCTGGCCGAGCGCGAGGCCGAGCGCCGCGCCGGCGAGGGTGGGGAGGGCCAGCCAGAGCAGCAGCCCGCCCCAGGCGCCCGCCAGCAGGTGCGCGCCGATGCCGATCGCCATGCCGAGGAGGGCGCCGATCGAGGCCGCCTTCCACGCCGCCTCGGGGTAGGGGTCGCACGCCTCGACGATCCACGGCACGACCTCGCCCGCCGAGCGCCCCTCGGCGTCGGCCACGGCGGCACGGATCGCCTCCTCGTCGGCGGCGCTGAAGAGTCGGCGGGAGTCCATGGCGGTCGCTTCGGGTTCGCTCAAGCGTTTTGCGGTTCGATCAGGCGCCCGGATAGAGCAGCCGCAGGGCGGCCAGGAAGATCGGCGTGAAGACGTAGCCGAAGACACGCCATGCGACGACGATGCCGAGCAGGCCGAGCATCGGCTGCCGCATGGTGAGCTGCCAGCGGCGGCTCACCTCCTCGGGCAGGAAGATCTGGACCACGCCGCTGCCGTCCATCGGCGGCAGCGGCAGCAGGTTGAAGAGGAAGAGGATCAGGTTGAGGCTGAAGAAGACGCTGAGGAGGGCGGCGATGCCGTCGGCAGCGCCGCCGGCCTGGGCCTCGACGAGCCGCGCGAAGCTGCGCTGCTCGGGGATGGTGAAGGAGCCCATCATCGCGCCCACCCTGATGGCGGTGCCGGAAAGCAGCACCAGCACGAGGTTGGCGAGCGGCCCGGCGAGCGCCATGGCGCCGGCGCGCCGCGGGTGCCGCGCCGCCCAAGTCGGGTCGTAGGGCGCGCTCGCCCAGCCGAGCATCCAGTGGCTCGTGGCGTAGGAGAGCAGCGGCACGATCACCATGCCGAACGGCTCGCGACGGATGTGCGGGATCGGGTTGAGCGACACCTGGCCGCCGTGGTACGCGGTGGGGTCGCCGAGCCGCCAGGCGACCAAGGCGTGAGCCGCCTCGTGCAGCGTGGTGGAGAAGAGGAAGGCGGCGAACCAGATCGCGCCGAGAGCGAACGTCGCGGCCGGGGTGTCCACGCCTGGTTCTTAGCACAGCGGAGGGTGGTGTCGCCCTGCCGCGGTCGTTGCGCGTGTTAGCGTCGGCAGCGTCTCCCGCCCAACGGCGCAGCGCCCGGCACGCATGACCTTCGGGGTCTCCTACCTCACCCAGCCAGACCTCTTCCCGGCCCGGCCCGCGGGAGCCGCGTGGGGCAACGTCGACGCCACCATCGCCTTCGCCGGGCGCCGCTACCAGGTGCGGGGCATCGCGCCGGGCCAGCTGGCGCGGGTGGCGGAGCGCTTCGGCCCGCTGCTCGGCGGCGCTGGAGGCTCCGAAGCACCAGTACCGCTCGACATCTTCCGCGCCCCCGCCGAGGAGTTCCTCCACGACCGGCCGCGCCTCTGGGAGGTGACGTTCGACCTCGACCCGCAGCCGCACGCCGTGCGCGTGGCCGGCCTCCGCTTCGTCGCCCGCCTCGACTGGCGGCCCCGGCTCGGCGCGGCGCTCTGGACCTGCGTCGGCGACGACGACGAGCTGCCGATGGTGTTCGAGAACTTCTTCCGGCTGGTCGCCGCCTACGACCTCGCGGGCGCCGGCGGTGCGCTCGTGCACAGCGCGGCGGTGGAGGTCGGGGGCGGCGCTCTCGTCTTCTACGGCCCTTCGGGCGCCGGCAAGAGCACCATCGCCGAGCGCGCGCTCGAGGCGGGGCTGCGGGTGCTCTCGGACGACCTCAACGCGGTGGCGGTCGGGGAGCGCTCGGTGCACGACCAGGAGAAGGCGCACGAGGAGACGGCACGCGTGGAGAAGGTGCCCTTCGCGGGGACTCACGGGGGCGGCCCCGAGGCGATGGCGCCCCTACCGCTGCGAGCGCTCTGCCGGCTGCGCAAGGGGGCCGTGCCGGCCGCAACGCGGATCGGTCCGGCCGCCGCGCTCGCCGGTCTCTTCGCGGCGTCGCCTTTCGTCAATGCGGACCCCTACCGCGGCCCGGCGCTCGAGGCGAGCCTGCTGGCGCTCATCGGCGCCGCGCCCACGCTCGATCTCACGTTCTCGCGCGACACGCCCTTCGCAGAGATCGAGCGCGTCGTGGCCCCGTGGCTCTCGGCGCCGGTCCGGGGCGGCAGCGGCGGCCGAACCTAGCCGAGGACGCGCAGCCGCGAGGGCTTGCGTGCGTCCATGTGCTCGCGCGTCACGTCGCGGAGCAGGAGGGCGCTTGGCGCGGGCAGCAACGGGTCTCCGGTCTCGAGCTCGGAGAGCCCCATGCAGAAGCCCAGCGGCCCGTCGGCGGCGAGCGTCGCAGCCTGCGCGCCCGCGGCGGCGTTGATTCGGCGGATCTCCGCGAGCTCGACCGACGAACGCCAGATCTCGCCGATCGAGCGCTCGTGCAGGTTCCCGATGGTCCGTCGCCACTGCACGCAGGGGAGCACGTTGCCGTAGGGATCCACGGTCAAGCTGCCGGTGCCCGCGCCGCAATTGCCACCGCCGCCCTGGCCCACCGGCATTGCCTCATCCGCCTGCCGTCCGGTCTCCGGCGGCGCGTCTTCCGCGGCCAGGCCGCGCGCAGCCGCGCGCTCTTCGGCGACTCGGAAGAAGTGGAGCACGCCCGAGCGCGTGGCCGAGAGCTGCAGGGGATCCCGGTCACCGTCGTCGCGCGGGGACACCGTCGGGTTCACGGTGAGCGGCAGGTCGAAGCGGTCGCCGATGGCGAACATGCCCTCGATCTCGCCCTCGTTCCAGCAGGTGAGCGTGGCGTTGAGCTTGATCCTCAGCCCCAGCGCCAGCATCTCCTCGACGTTGGCGAGCAGGCGGTCGAAGCTCCCGGGCACCCGCGTCTGGCGGTCGTGGGTCTCGGCGGACGCCCCGTGCAGGCTCACGTCGACGACGAACGGGTCGACCTCGCGCTGGAGCCGGCGGGCGAGCGCGCCGCGCAGGGCGTGGCCGTTGGACTTGACGCGGACGCAGAAGCCGAGCTCGCGGGCGTGGCCGCCGATGGCGAAGAAGTCGGGGTGGGCGAGCGGCTCGCCGCCGGTGAGCACCAGGTGCAGCACGCGCATCGCCGCCAGCTCGTCGAGGGTGGCGCGGTACTGCGCGAGCGAAAGCGCCGTACCGCGGCTGCCGAGGTCGTTGTAGCAGTAGACGCAGTCGAGGTTGCAGCGGTAGGTGAGCTCCAGCATGACGCTGAAGAGCACGTGGTTGTCCCAGCTGCGCCGGATGACGGAGGCGAGGTTGGACATCAAAGAATCCCTGCACAGAAGAATAGCATCGGCGGCACTTACGCCCGTTTCCGCGCCAGCTCGCGCCGCTGCCGTCTTGTGATAGAAAACGCCGCGCGCCCCCGCCCTCGACCTCGCCGAACTCACCTCGTGGAACGCAAGACCAAGATCGTCGCCACCCTCGGGCCCGCGTGCTCCACCTACGAGCGCATCCGCGAGCTGGTGGCGGCGGGGATGGACGTCGCCCGCCTCAACTTCTCCCACGGCGACTACAAGACCCATCGCCAGCTCGCCGACTGGGTGCGCGCGGCCGCCGAGGAGGAGGGTCGCGTCGTCGCCCTGCTGCAGGACATCCAGGGGCCGAAGCTGCGCGTTGGCGTCTTCCCAGGCGGCAGCATCGAGCTCGCCGACGGCACCGAAGTGCGCCTCCTGACCGGCGCCGGCGAGGGCGACGCACAGACCATCTACCTCGACTACCCCTACCTCGCCGAGGACATCCAGGTGGGGGAGGAAGTGCTCCTCGCCGATGGCTTGATCCGCCTCGTCGTCACCGGCACCGCACCGCACGGGTTGCGCGCCCGCGTGGTGACGGGCGGAACCCTCGGCGGCCAGAAGGGCGTCGCCTTCCCGCAGTCCGAGCTGCGCATGCCGGCGATCACCGACAAGGACCGCCGCGACATCGCCTTCGGCCGCGAGCTGGGAGTCGACTTCGTCGCCGCCTCCTTCGTGCGCTCGGCCGCCGACGTGCGCCTCGTCTCCGAGCTCGCCGGCGAGGAGACGCCGATCGTGGCGAAGATCGAGCTCGCCGCCGGCTACGCGCAGCTCGACGGCATCCTCGACGTCGCGCCGGCGATCATGGTCGCCCGCGGTGACCTCGGCGTGCAGCTCCCGTTGCAGCGGATTCCGCTCATCCAGCTCGACATCCTCCGGCGTACCAACGCCGCCGGCCGCATCGGCATCACCGCCACCGAGATGCTCGAGTCGATGACCCACGCGACGCGCCCCACGCGCGCCGAGGTCACCGACGTGGCGAGCGCGGTGCTCGCCGGCACCGACGCCGTGATGCTGTCGGCGGAGACCGCGACCGGTCAGTACCCGGTGCGCGCCGTGGAGGTGATGGACACCATCTGCCGCGAGGTGGAGTCGAGCCTGGGGCCGCCGACGCTCGGCCACGAGCTCCTCCGCGACGGCGACGAGCGCTTCCCCTCCGCCACCGCCAAGGCGGCGGTCGAGGCCGCCTCGGCGCTCGGCATCCAGACCATCGTCGCCTTCACCGAGACCGGCAACAGCGTCCGGCTGCTCTCCAAGTACCGCCCGCTCGCCCGCATCCTGGCCTTCACCCCCGAGCCGCGGACGATGGCCCGCATGGCGCTCTACTGGGGCGTCCGCCCGCTCAGCTTCGACCGGCTCGACTCGACGGACGAGATGATCGCCTTCGCCGAGCGGAAGCTGCTCGAGCTCGGGATTTGCCAGCCGGGCGACGCGGTGGTGCTGGTGGCGGGCGTGCCGCCCAATGAGCGCCATTCCACCAACCTCATGAAGCTCCACGTGGTTCGCGGCTGAGCCGAGAGTCCATCACCGTAACAAAGCCCCGGGTTTCACCACTTTGGGTTTGATGGCGAGCTTGATTACTATCTTCGCCAGCTTGCAGCCCAACGACGACGGATTGGCTGCGGCCCGCAGGCCGCCCCTGGCGGCGCCTGCGGACGCCGATGCCGGCCGTGCCACGCCGGCGCGCGGTCTGCGGCTGAGCCTCGCCCCGGCGGCGGCGACGCAGCCGCTGGTGGCGGCCGTCGTCCACCCTGGCGGCGCCGAGGCGCCGGCCGGCGCGCCGCTCGTCGTCCGCGTGCCGTTGCCGCAGCTCGCGGGAGCGCCCTCGGCCGAGCTCTGGCAGACGAGCGGCGAGGTGCGCACAGGGGTGCACGGCGGCGTGCGCTGGTCCAGCAGCGAGGCGGTGCTCGCCGGCGCCCTCGAGCTGCCGGCCGCCGACGGCGCGGCGCTCGAGGCGGCGACCTGCATCGCCTACCGCGAGGTGCTGGCGACCTGCGCCGCGCTCGGCTACCCCCACCTGCTGCGGGTGTGGAACGTGGTCCCCGCGATCAACCGCCTCGACGAGGGGCTCGAGCGCTACCGTAGCTTCTGCCGCGGCCGCGCCGAGGCGTTCGAGGGGCATCACGGGCCACTCTTCCAGTCGCGGCTCTGCGCCTCGAGCGCGGTGGGCAGCGCCGCGGGCGACCTCGTCGTCTGGTTCCTCGCCAGCGCGCAACGCGGGACCCCGCGCGAGAACCCGCGGCAGGTGAGCGCCTACGCGTATCCGCCCTGCTACGGCCCGCGCAGCCCATCGTTCGCGCGCGCCACGCGCTGCCCGGCGGCGGCCGGCGACTGGCTGCTGCTCTCCGGCACCGCCAGCATCGTCGGCCACCGCAGCGTGCACCCCGGCGACGTGCGCCGCCAGCTCGACGAGACTCTCGACAACCTCGCCCTCCTGGCACCCGGCGGCGAGCCTCCGCAATACCAGGCGCTCAAGGTCTACGTGCGTCACCCCGAGGACCTCCCCGCGGTTCGCGCACGGCTGGAGGAACGGCTGGGCTCGGCGCTGCCGGTGCTCTACCTCCAGGCGGACATCTGCCGCGAGGAGCTGCTGCTCGAGATCGAGGGGCTGGCCTAGCGGCCGTCGCGGCCTACTTCGGGGCCGCCGCGACGGCTTCCATCTCCAGCCGCGCGCCGAGCGCCAGGCCGCTCGTGCCGAAGGAGCTGCGCGCCGGCAGCGGGTGGCCGGCGAAACCGGCGACGTAGGCCTCGTTCATCGCCGCCCACTCGCTCATGTCGGCGAGCATGACGGTCACCTTCACCAGGTCGCCGAGGTTGCATCCGCAGCGCGCCAGGGCGGCGTCGATGTTGGCGAGCGTCTGACGGGTCTCGGCGGCGATGCCGCCGGGCACGAGCTCGAGCGTGCCGGGTACGTTGCCGAGCTGACCCGAGAGGAAGAGCAGGTCGCCGACCTGCACCGCCTCCGCGAACGGCATCTCGCGGCCGCCGAGCGTCGGCGGCGGCCAGCGACGGACACGCTCGTCGGCGCGGCGGGCAAAGGCGAGCGGTAGCGCGGCGAGGGAGAGCAGGAACGGGACGCTGCGCAGCACGGGCACCTCCTCGACCGCGGTCTGACGCAGTCGTGGCCCGAGAACCTACTACGACGGTGTCGCGGCTTTCGGGGATGTACACGAATAGAACGCTCGTGCTATTCTGGCTCTCGTGAGCAAAGGAGCCGCGACCCGCGAGGCGATTCTCGACGCCGCGCTCGCGCTGGCCAGCACCGGCGGCCTCGAGGGGCTCTCGATCGGTGTGCTGGCGAGGGAAGTGGGCCTCTCGAAGAGCGGCCTCTTCGCCCACTTCGGCTCGAAGGAGGAGCTGCAGGTGGCGGTCCTGCGCACCGCCGTCGAGCGCTTCGTCGCCGAGGTGATCTCCCCGGCGCTCCGCGAGCCACGCGGCGAGCCCCGCGTGCGGGCGCTCTTCGAGCGCTGGCTGGCGTGGGAGCAGGCCTCGTTCCTACCTGGCGGCTGCCCCTTCCTCGCCGTCTCGTGCGAGCTCGACGACCGGCCCGGGCCGGTCCGCGACTTCCTCGTCCAGGCGCAGCGCGACTGGCTCGACGCCCTGGCCACCGCCGTCCGCATCGCCGTCGCCGAGCGGCACTTCGCGTCCGGCGTGGAACCCGACCAGGTCGCCTACGAGCTCTATTCGGGCATCCTCGGCTACCACCAGCTCCATCGGCTCTTGCGCGACCCGCGCGCCGAGCAGCGCTGCCGGCAGGCCTTCGAGGCCCTGCTCGAGCGCAGCCGGCCCTGACCCCACCCAGAGGAGACGCTCCAGATGGTCGATCCCATTGCCTCCGCAGAAAATAGCACGACCGTTCGCGCTGACGGCCCGGTCCGACTGCTTCGAGCGGGCCTCGGGGCGCTCCAGGCGGTCGCGCCGCCGCTCGCCGCCGCGTGGGGAGAGCGACTCTTCCGCACCCCGCGCCGGCACCCGACGCCGCCACGGGAACGCGCCTGGCTCGCCTCCGCGACCCAGTCCTTCGTGGAGGCCGGCGACGACGTCCTGCCGGTCTGGTCGTGGGGCGAGGGGCCCGTCGTCGTGCTCGCCCACGGCTGGGAGGGACGGGGGAGCCAGATGGGGGCGTTGGGTGTCGGCCTGGCGGGCGCCGGCTTCCGCGCCGTGGCCTTCGACGGCCCGGGCCACGGCGGCGCGCGCAGCCGGCTGAGCTCGCTGCCGCAGCTGGCGGCGGGGATCGCCGCAGTTGCCGCCGCGGTCGGCCCGAAGCACCCTCCGCTCGGCCCGAAGAACCCTGTGCGCGCCATCGTCGGCCACTCGTTCGGCGCCGCCGCCGCGAGCTGGGCCGTGGCGCAGGGCCTCGGCGTCGAGCGGCTCGTGCTGCTCGCGCCGCCCTTCGACCTCGACGGCTACGTCGTGCAGTTCGGGGACGTGCTCGGCGCCTCGTCGCGCACGGTCGCCGGCCTCGTGGCGCGCATCGAGCGCCGCTTCGCCGTCGACTGGCAGGAGGCCCGGCGGCCGGCGCTGGCGGCGGCGCGGCGGGCACCGGAGACGCGGGTGCTCGTCGTCCACGACCGCGACGACGCCGAGACGCCCTGGCGCGACGGCGAGGCGGTGGCGCGGAGCTGGCCGCGGGCCGAGCTGGTGACGACGACCGGGCTCGGCCACCGGCGCCTGCTGCGCAGCGCCGAGGTGATCCGGCGCGTCGCCGACTTCGCGGGCCCCTGAAGCGACGCCGGTAGCCTGCTAGCATCCGCCGCCATGGCGCGACGGCTGGCGGTGGTAGGGGCGGGGAAGATGGGCAGCACGCTGCTCAAGGCGCTGCTCGGCTCGGGGGCGTTCAGCGCCGAAGACGTGGTGGCGACCGTGAAGCACGCGGCGGGGGCGGCCGAGCTCGGCAGCCGCCTGGGGATCGCCACCACCACCGACAACCTCGACGCCGTCGCCGGCGCGGAGATCGTGCTGCTGGCGGTCAAGCCGCAAGCCCTGGGCGCGGTGGTGAGCGAGCTCGCGCCGGTGCTCGTGCCGGGGCAGCTCGTGGTGTCGATCGTCGCCTCGGCGACCACCGCCTTCATCGAGGAGCGGCTGCCGCTGTCGCTGCCGGTCGTCCGCGCGATGCCCAACACCCCGGCGCTCATCGGCGCGGGGATGACGGTGCTCTGCGGCGGCACGCACGCCGGCGACGACCACCTGCGCCGCGCCGAGGAGCTCTTCCGCGCCGTCGGCCGCACCCTGGTGCTCGACGAGAAGCACATGGATGCGGTGACGGCGCTCTCGGCGAGCGGCCCGGCGTTCGTCTACGTCGTCCTCGAGTCGCTCGCGGAGGGCGGAGTGAAGGTGGGCCTGCCGCGGAACACCGCCACCGAGCTCGCGGCACAGATGTGCCTGGGCGCGGCGAAGATGGTTCTCGAGACCGGCGAGCATCCGGCGCTGCTCAAGGACGCGGTGACGACGCCCGCCGGCTGCACGATCGACGGCCTCCTGCGGCTCGAGGAGGGGGGCCTGCGCGTGACCCTCATCAAGGCCGTCGTCGAGTCGACGCGCCGCGCCGGTCAGCTCGTCGCCGGCGGTTAGTGACGGTGGCCAGCGGTCGAGGCGACTTCACGGCTCAGGCGGCGGCCTACGGCCGCGCGCGCCCGGGCTATCCGGTGGAGGTCGTCGAGGGGTTGGTCACCGCCGCCGGCGTCGTCGCCGGCGACCCGGTGGTCGACCTCGGCGCCGGCACCGGCCTCTTCACCGGCCTGCTCGCCGAGCGCGGGCTCCTCGTCACCGCCGTCGAGCCCAACGCGGCGATGCGGGCCCAGGCGCCGGCACTGTCCGGCGTCGCCTGGGTCGACGGCAGCTTCGAGGCCACCGGGCTCGAGCCCGGCAGCCAGCGCTGGGCGGTGGCGGCGCAGGCGTTCCACTGGGCCGACCCGCCGCGCGCGCTCCCCGAGGTCCACCGCGTGCTCGCCCCGGCGGCGTCTTTCACCGTGCTCTGGAACGAGCGAGACGTCGAGCGCTCGCCACTCCTTCAGAAGACGCGCGCCATCATCGAGCAGCTGGTGCCCGGCTTCGACGAGGGGTACCGCGCACGCGACTGGTCCGCCGTGCTCGTCGAGGGGGGCTGGTTCGCGCCACCCCGGCGGCTCGAGGTGCGTCACGAGGTGCCGATGAGCCGCGAGCGCTTCCTCGACCTCTGGCGGAGCCACAACGTGCTGGCGACGAGCGCCGGGCCCGAGGGGGTCGCCCGTGTGCTCGCCGAGGTGACGCCGCTGCTTCCCGAGCACGGCGAGGTGCCGATCCCGTACGTCTGCCGTGCCTGGACGGCACGCCGGCGCGTCGCCGCCTGATCTCGCCGCCCGATCTCGCCGCCCGATCTCTCCCCGTCGCGCGCGCTCGCGGCGTGGCACCTCGATTGCTCGCCCAGTCCGGCCTCGAGCGGTCGGGCTCGCAATGTGCGGGCACGGCCGGGACCCCGCAACGTCCGGACGACGGAAGGAGAGCGCATGCAGCTCATCAAGGCCGAGTTCAACAACCTCGAGGAGCTCTTCTGGGACCAGATCAAGGACATCTACGACGCCGAGAAGCGGCTCACCGACGCGCTGCCGAAGATGGCCGACGCGGCCAACGACCCGACGCTCAAGAGCGCGTTTCGCGAGCACCTCGAGCAGACACGACACCACGTCGAGCGGCTGGAGCAGATCTTCCGCGGCGCCGGCAAGGAGCCCGAGCGCGAGACCTGCGACGGCATCAAGGGGCTGCTCAAGGAAGGCGACGAGATGATCGAGGCCCGGGGCGACAAGACGACCGTCGACGCCGGCCTCATCGCCGCCGCACAGCGGGTCGAGCACTACGAGATCGCCGTCTACGGAACCGTCCGCACCTACGCCGAGTCGCTCGGGCGTAACGACTTCGCCGATCTCCTGCAGCGAACGCTCGACGAGGAGGGCGCGGCGGACAAGAAGCTGTCGCAGATCGCCGAGCGCAAGCTGAACCCGGCGGCGGCCGCTAGGCACTAGGTTGGTCTGCCACCCCTAGCCGCCCCTAGCCACCCCTGGCCCCCCTGCCCCCCTTCCCCCTCGCCGGGGAAGGGGGGTTCGGAGCACGGGCTCGGAACAGGTACCAGGACCTCCTGGAACAGCGTTCCCGTAGGGTGCGCCGTGCGCACCATCTTTCCTGATGGTGTGCATGACCATCTCCGGATGGTGCGCGCGGCGCACCCTACGCCGGAGCGCACGGCGTTCTGGTGCCGACGCTGTCGATGCGGGTCAGCTGACCGCGGAGGTCGTGGCGCCGGGACCCAGCAGGCGCTCGAGCGCGCGGCGGTGCTCGTTGCCGAGCGCCAGGAATTCCACGCCGACGTCGAAGCCCTTGCCGTCCTTGGCGGCACGCTGGTAGACGACGCGCGCGAGAGTCTTGATCGCCTCGGGGCGCACCGCGATCATCAGCTCGACGATGGCGCCGACGGCGAGCGGGTCGGGGTAGTTGAAGCCGCAGCCGCCGAGCCCGACCGTGCTGGTGCGGGAGAAGCGGTCGACCTCTTCGCCATCGACCTGCGCCACCAGCACGGTGTTGGCCGATGGGATGCGAGGGAACCTGCGATTCTGCTCCACGGCGGCCTTCCATGCCGCCAGCAGCCCCGTCACGAGCGGCAGCCGCCAGCGCGAAGTGGGCTCATTCTGCATCGGAAACCCCCGGCGCGCTAGGGCCAGCCACGGCCCTCGGAACAAGCGCGCGTCGACTCCAGTGGATGGGATTCGGCGGCCCGAACACCGAGCCGACCGGTGGCATGCACAAGTGTGACATCGGCCGGTCGCTGTTACCGTGACTCGCGTCACACCAGCACTCGAGCAGGCGAGCCCAGGCGGCGCGTGCACCGCGCCGCTCGTCACCGTGGCGGCGAGCCGGCGGTCGATCTCCACGTCACGTTGACACCCGCGCGGCGCTGGGCTCGAATACGCCACCAGCAGCGGCATCTAGAGCCAGCCAGCGAGAGCGAAACCAGACGGCGCGTGCCCGGGAAGCGCCAAGCGGAGTCGAGTGCCCCCACACAGCGGTTTGCAGCACGATTCGCCGGCCCTTTTCGCACGGGGCCGCGTTGCGCCTCCTCGAAATACGCCCGGGGTATTCCTTCGTCGGCGCGCCTTGCCCTGGGCGAAAATGACTCGGCGACTCGCGCCGCAAACCACTGTGTGGGGGCACTAGCGACATGGGTGAGGCCGTTCTGCGACGACGCGCCTTCGAGACGGGGCGACGCGACGCGTGGTGGGCGCAGCCGCTCGTCACCTTCCTCGTCTTCGCCGGTTTCGTCGTCTACACAACCTGGGCGGCCTTCCAGGGCTCGCACTACCGGCACGGACCGTACCTCTCGCCGCTCTACTCGCCGGAGATCTTCGGCGACGCCGCACACAGCTGGTTCGGCGGCAAGCCCGCGTGGTGGCCGGGTTGGTTCCCGTGGTCGGCGGCGTTTTTCATCCTCTGGGCGCCCGGCGGCTTCCGGCTCACGTGCTACTACTACCGTGGCGCCTACTACAAGGCGTTCTGGGCCGACCCGCCGAGCTGCACGGTGGGAGAGCCGCGGAAGAAGTACCTCGGCGAGGCGTCGTTCCCGCTGGTGATGCAGAACGTCCATCGCTACTTCCTCTACCTCGCCCTGATCTTCCTCGTCTTCCTCGCGCACGACGTCTGGAAGGCGCTCTGGTTCACGGACCCGGCGACCGGCGAGACCTCGTTCGGCATGGGCGTCGGCACGCTCGTGCTCGCCGCCAACACGGTGCTGCTCGCCGGGTATACCTTCGGCTGCCACTCGCTGCGCCACCTCGTCGGCGGCCGCCTCGACCAGCCCTCGCGCGCGCCGGCCCGCTTCGCCGCCTACCGCTGCGTCGGCTGCTTCAACCGCCGCCACATGCTCTGGGCCTGGATGAGCCTCTTCATGGTCGCCTTTGCCGACGTCTACGTGCGGCTCTGCGCGATGGGCGTCTGGACCGACTGGAGGCTCTTCTAGTGGCGGAGGCAGTCCGGCGGGATTACGACGTCCTGGTGATCGGCGCCGGCGGCGCCGGGTTGCGGGCGGCGATCGCCGCATCGGCCGCTGGTGCGCGCGTGGCCGTCGTCTCGAAGTCGCTCCTCGGCAAGGCGCACACGGTGATGGCCGAGGGTGGCATCGCCGCCGCGCTCGCCAACGTCGACGAGCGCGACGGCTGGAAGGTGCACTTCGCCGACACCATGCGCGGCGGGCAGTACCTGTCGCACCCGCGCATGGCCGAGCTGCACGCCAGGGAGGCCCCCGACCGCGTGCGCGAGCTCGAGGCGTGGGGCGCCCTCTTCGACCGCACGCCCGACGGGCGCATCCTGCAGCGCAACTTCGGCGGGCATCGCTATCCGCGGCTCGCCCACGTCGGCGACCGCACCGGCCTCGAGATGATCCGCACGCTGCAGGACCACGGCATCCACCAGGGCATCGACTTCCACATGGAGCTGACGATCACGACGCTGCTCACCGCCGGCGCCCCCGGCGACACGCGTGTCGTCGGCGCCTTCGGCTACGACCGCGAGCGCGGCCGCTGCGCCACCTTCGGTGCCGGCGCGGTCATCCTCGCCACCGGCGGCATCGGGCGCGCCTACTCGATCACCAGCAACAGCTGGGAGTACACGGGCGACGGCCACGCGCTCGCCTACGAGGCAGGGGCCGAGCTGCTCGACATGGAGTTCGTGCAGTTCCACCCCACGGGCATGGTCTGGCCGCCGAGCGTGCGCGGCATCCTCGTCACCGAGGGGGTGCGCGGCGAGGGCGGCGTGTTGCGCAACAGCGCCGGCCGCCGCTTCATGTTCGACGACATCCCGGCCAACTACCGGACGCAGACGGCCGACAACGAAGAGGAAGGGTGGCGTTACTGCCAGGGCGACAAGAACGCCCGCCGCCCGCCCGAGCTGCTCACCCGCGACCACGTCGCGCGCTGCATCGTGCGCGAGGTGCGCGAGGGGCGAGGCAGCCCGCACGGCGGCGTCTTCCTCGACATCTCGTGGATCGAGCAGCGCATTCCGAAGGCGGCGGAGCACATCAAGAAGAAGCTGCCGAGCATGTACCACCAGTTCCACCAGCTGGCCGGCATCGACATCACGAAGGAGCCGATGGAGGTGGGGCCGACGACGCACTACATGATGGGCGGCGTGCGCGTCCACCCCGAGACGCAGATGTCGACGCTCCCCGGTCTCTTCGCCGCCGGCGAGTGCGGCGCCGGCCTGCACGGCGCGAACCGGCTCGGCGGCAACTCGCTTTCGGACCTCCTGGTGTTCGGCAAGCGGGCGGGGGAGCACGCCGCCGAACACGCAAGAAGCGTCGGCGCAGGGCCGATCGACGAGCGGCAGCTGGCGGAGGCCGAGCGCCGGGCGCTGGCGCCGTTCGACCGCGCCGGCGGCGGCGAGGGGGCGTACGCCATCCAGCACGACCTGCAGTCGATGATGCAGGACCTGGTGGGGATCGTCCGCCGCGCGCCGGAGATGGAGAAAGCGCTCACCGCCCTCGCGGGTCTGCGCGAGCGGGCCGCCCGGGTGGGGGTGCACGGCAACCGCGAATACAACCCGGGCTGGCACACGGCGCTCGACCTGCCGAACCTGCTCACCGTCTCGGAGGCGGTGACCCGCGCCGCTATCGAGCGCACCGAGAGCCGCGGCGCGCAGTTCCGCGACGACTTTCCGGAGAAGGACGCCGAGCTCGGCAAGGTCAACATCGTCGTCAGGAAGGGCGAGGGCGGCGCCATGCGCGTCGAGCGGGTGCCGTTGCCGCCGATGCCCGCGGAGCTCGCGGCGGTGATCGAGGAGATGAAGTAGATGGCCCAGGCGACGTTCAGCATCTGGCGCGGCAATGCCGGGGGCGGCGACTTCGTCGACTATCGCACCGAGGTCACCGAGGGGATGGTGGTGCTCGACGCCGTGCACCAGATCCAGTCCGAGTCGGCCAACGACCTCGCGGTGCGGTGGAACTGCAAGGCGGGCAAGTGCGGCTCCTGCTCGGCGGAGGTCAACGGCAAGCCGAAGCTCATGTGCATGACGCGGCTGTCCGACCTTCCGCTCGACGAGCCGGTCACCGTCGAGCCGATGCGCGCTTTCCCGCGGCTGCGCGACCTGGTCACCGACGTGTCGTGGAACTTCGAGGCAAAGAAGAAGATCAAGCGCTTCGCGCCGCGCCCGCCCGACGCCCCTGACGGCACCTGGCGCATGGCCCAGGAAGACGTCGACCGCGTGCAGGAGTTCCGCAAGTGCATCGAGTGCTTTCTCTGCCAGGACGTCTGCCACGTCCTGCGCGACCACGGGCTGCAGGAACGCTTCATCGGACCGCGCCTGCTCGTCTACGCGGCGGCGCTCGAGATGCACCCGCTCGACGGCGCCGACCGCGTGCGCGACCTCTGGCAGGAGCACGGCATCGGCTTGTGCAACATCACCAAGTGCTGCACCACGGTCTGCCCGGAGAGCATCACCATCACCGACAATGCCATCATCCCGCTCAAGGAACGGGTGGTCGACGAGCTGCACGACCCTCTCGTGCGGCTCTTCAGCAAGCGCGATCGGAAGTAGGGGGCGGGAACCTGCCCGCCGGTTCTTTGCCGGAGGTCACCGGATGTTCGAGCTCAAGCGCCTGTCACCCGCCGCCGTCCCCGCCGCTCTCGAGAAGGCGCACCGCTACCGGCTGCTCAACGAGCCCACCGATGCCGAGAGCATCTGTCGCGACGTGCTCGCCGTCGACCCGGAAAACCAGGAGGCGCTGGTGACGCTCACCCTCGCGCTGTCGGACCAGCTCGACACGAGGATGGCGGCGGCATACGACCAGGCCCGCGTCGCCCTGGCGCAGATTCGCGACGACTACAAGCGGCACTACTACGCGGGCATCCTTTGCGAGCGACGCGCCAAGGCGCAACACAAGCGCGGCGGCCCGCGAGCCGGCCACATGGTCTACGACTGGTTCCGCCAGGCGATGGAGCACTACGAGAACGCCGCCGCCGTCCGCCCACCGGCCAACGACGACGCCATCCTGCGGTGGAACGCCTGCGCCCGCGTCCTCGACGCCCACCCCGACCTCGCGCCCGAGGCCGAGGAGGCGTTCCGCCCGCTGTTGGAGTAGGGCGGGAGGCGGCGAGCCCACGCATTCGGACCGCCGCAACGGAACGCGGCCGGAACGGTTTCGCGAGCCCGCGGGCGGGGACAAGCCCCGCCCCTAATCCGGAGGCGTTCGATCGCGACGGCGGCGTGAAGCTCCGGAGATTGCCAGGTCTCTAGGTCCCGGCCTGAAACGGATGTAGGGGCGGGGCTTGTCCCCGCCCGCGGGCTTGCGAGAGCGATCCGAAGCTCGCTTTCCGTCTATCGGACGTGACCTTCCTCCATCCGCGTCGCCGCGGTCATCGGCTTCCCGCCGACGCCTACGGGCCGGGCCAAGTCTTCTCCGTCACGATCGGC
>Ga0075421_100000038_pt1 | contig 96785 bp, 71 predicted proteins | sample SoiMetdeltSBSDD5_FD_75292 | JGI IMG/M metagenome (GOLD analysis project Ga0075421, IMG submission 75292) | Bulk soil microbial communities from a Populus tree surrounding site in Tennessee, USA - Soil MetaG P. deltoides SBSDD5 | ecosystem: Environmental > Terrestrial > Soil > Tree plantation... | reverse complement strand
AGGTTGGCGTGTGAGTTGGCGTGCTCGTTGCCGTCGCCGTATTCGTGGGCGTCGGTGTGTACGTCGGCGTGTTAGTCGCTGTCGCGGTGTTCGTCGGCGTGGGCGTATTCGTTGGTGTGTTAGTTGGCGTGTTCGTTGGCGTCGCCGTATTCGTCGGCGTCGGTGTAAAGGTTGGCGTGTTAGTCGCCGTATTCGTCGGTGTCGGCGTGTTAGTTGGTGTGTGAGTCGGTGTGTTCGTTGCCGTCGCCGTATTCGTCGGCGTCGGTGTATAGGTTGGCATGTGAGTTGGCGTACTCGTTGCTGTCGCCGTGTTCGTCGGCGTTGGTGTGAAAGTCGGCGTGTGAGTGGGTGTGCTCGTTGCCGTCGCCGTGTTCGTCGGCGTCGGCGTATCCGTTGGTGTATGAGTTGGCGTGTTGGTTGCCGTCGCCGTGTTCGTCGGTGTCGGTGTATACGTTGGTGTGTGAGTCGGTGTGTTCGTTGCCGTGTTCGTCGGCGTGGGTGTGAAAGTCGGCGTGTGAGTCGGTGTGTTCGTTGCCGTATTCGTCGGCGTCGGTGTATACGTTGGTGTGTTAGTTGGCGTACTCGTTGCTGTCGCTGTATTCGTCGGCGTCGGTGTTGAAGTTGCTGTATGAGTGGGTGTGCGCGTCGGCGTGTTAGTCGCTGTCGCTGTATCTGTGGGCGTGGGTGTGGAAGTCGCCGTGTGCGTTGGTGTCGGCGTGCGTGTCGGGGTGTTCGTGGCTGTCGCGGTGTTCGTTGGCGTTGGCGTAAACGTCGGCGTGTTAGTTGCTGTCGGCGTGCGCGTCGGAGTATTCGTCGCTGTCGCTGTGTCTGTCGGCGTGGGTGTGGAAGTCGCTGTGTGAGTCGGTGTGGGCGTGCGCGTCGGGGTGTTCGTGGCCGTAGCCGTATCAGTCGGTGTTGGTGTAAACGTGGGCGTGTGTGTTGGTGTCGGCGTGCGCGTTGGGGTATTCGTGGCCGTCGCTGTATGAGTCGGTGTCGGCGTCGGCGTGTGGGTCTTCGTCGGCGTTGGGGTAAACGTTGGAGTATCAGTGCTCGTAGCCAGGATCATGAGGGTCGGCGTTAGAGTAGGTATCAAAGACGTCGGCGTGTGAGTTGAGGTCGCTGTATAGGTCGGGGTGGGCGTGCGGGTCGGCGTGTGAGTGGGTGTGTCCGTTGGCGTCGGCGTCTCTGTCGCCGTCTTCGTCGGCGTGGGTGTAAATGTCGGCGTCGGAGTGGCGGTGTCAGTGGGGGTCGCCGTAATCGTCGGGGTGGGCGTTGGGGGCGGCGGCGGATTGACGCACGGGATAGAGCCCGAGTCTTGAGTGATGCCCGCGGTGTTGCTGAAGCGGAAATCCGCTCGGTCCGCGTACAATTCCATCCGCAGGGCGCCGTACATGTTACCAACACCCTTGGCCACGCGCGGATCGCTGCGGACGAAGGTCTGCAGACCGTGCCCGCCCATGCCGATGACGAACTGAGTCATGCCGTTGGGATCAATCTCGCCTGCGCCCTGCGCATTGAGCGGATACCAGCGTTGGTAACTGTGGTCATGCGCCGTTAGGACGAGGTCCACGGCATGCTCTGAGAACAAAGCCCACATCTCGTTCAGACGAGTGGTGTCGCCTTGCGGCCCAATACTGTAAACGGGATGATGGAAATAAACGATGGTGCATGGCGCGGTATTGGCCTGCAGGTCCTGCTCCAGCCAGAGATATTGGGGTGAGGTGCTCGTCGTCTGGTTGAATTGAGTGCTGCTATCCAGGCTGATAAGGTGCCAGCTGGCGGTATCAAAGCTGTAATAATGAGGAATATTGTCCCAATAATCAAAGTAGCCGGGGGCGCTGCCGTTCTCGTATTCGTGATTACCGATGGCCGGATCGGTGATGGCCCGGAAGCGTCCATAGAAAGTGTTCGAGAGGCCGTACCAATTATAAAATTCGGCCATCCTCCCCTTCTCGTACACATCCCCTAAATAAAGGAATAAGTTCGGATTCCAGGAAGCGATGAGGTTGGTGACCAGCGTAGCATTGTTTTCGCCGCCCGCCCCATCGCCGACGGCCGCCACGACAAAGGGTTGACCGGGCGCCGGGGTTGAGCCAGTGGTGGGGGTGAAGACCCGCGTGTTGATCGGCGGTTGGCTGATGCCGTTGCTGAAATTGAGATTGAGGTTGGGGCGGGCGGAGCTAAAACCATCCCGCATGAGCATCTCCGCTTGCAAGACGTGCGCGCCATCTATAAAACGATCGGTCGGCAGAAGAAACGTGTAGGGCGTCGCGTAATCCGTCAGCAGATATTGACTATCCAGGTAAAAAACTGATCGCTGAACGCCCGGGCTGGTTCCGGCCACCGTGACGGTGGCGGTGACGGCCTGAGCTCCAGTGAGCGTGGCATTGTCGGGAGGATACGTCAGGCAGACGGTGACGGTATAAGCGCCCGAGGTTGGGCTGCTCGCCTGACAGACCGCCGCGGCGTGGGCGATGGTAGGCCCTTCGACCACGCTCAGGGTAAGCCCGGCGGCCAGGCTGATCACTAAGACGGCGAAGAAAACGACAAACAGACTCGCCAGGGCAAAGGCGCGATGGGCCAGACTTTGCTTAAGCCCGGCGTAAATCGCGAAACTTTGGGTGGACGGCCAGTTGTTCATGCTTGCCTCTCTTGGTCGAGCGCCCGACCTTGAATGCGTGACTAGCGAAGCGCCTCAAAGTCCACTCCGCCAGACTTTGAGGCGCTTCAGGTGATTGTTAAGGAGCAGTCGAAATTACCCAGACGTCATTGGAATAGACATTGGCGACATACAGATTTCCATTCGCCGGGTTATAGACGATCTGCCCCGGCCCCTCGCCGACGGCAACCGTCGCGACGGCGGTGTTGGTCCGGTCATCAATGACCGAAATGCTGCGTGAACCAAAGTTGCTCACATAGATTCGGTGTTGCGCATACGTGACCGCGATCGGTGAATATTCGACGGGAATGATCGCCACCACCGTCTGAGTCGCGGGATCAATCACCGAAACGGTATTCGAGCCGAAGTTGGTGACGTAGAGCTTTTTGCTCTGAGGAGAGTAGGTGATGCCCCGCGGCGTGTTCCCGACCGGGATCAGGCCCACGACCTTGTTCGTAGCGCCATTAATCACGGAAACGCTATTGGAGCCGGGGTTGGTGAAATACAATTGGTTGGTTCGGGGATCGTAGGCGCCTTCGAGGGGTGAAGAACCTAACGGCTCCGAGGCTTCGGGCGGCAAGGGAATCACGCTCACGACCTGATTGGTTGAGCCGTTGATAACCCAGACCTCGCCCGAGCCGGCCTGCGCGACGTAAAAATTGCCGGTGCGTTGGTTAAGCACCATGCCCATGGGAGAACTCCCCACGGCGAACGTCGTCATCAGTGTATTGCTGGCGCCATCAATGACGGCCATCGCGCTGTAGCTCTGGCAGCTCACGAACAGGTGGGCGTTGCGCGCGTTGTAGCCCAGGCCATACGGGTGCGAGCAAGAACCGTCGGCTGGCAACTGGACCACGCCCACGACGCCGTTCAGCGTGCTATCAATCACGGAGATGTTGTCCGAGCCGACGTTCGCGACGTAGACCTGGCCGCTCTGGGGATTGAAGGCCATCCCAAACGGAGAGGCCCCAACCGGGATGGTGGCAATCGCGTGAACGCCCGCGGGAGGGTGACCTCCCTTGGCCGCCACGGTCAGCGGGAAACTAAAGATCAGGCTTATCAAGAGCATCCAGCTGGCTAAATTTTTCAAGCGGTGCTCGCTTGAGAATGGGAAAGTTAATCTTTTCATGATCCATACTCCTTTCATTTACCAAAACTTCACCGTTCTCACTTCAACCGACGCTGCCCAATCACAATCAGGCTGCTGAGGACGAGCGCAATCAGGAGGCTCATCGCCAGCGTCCGGTTGCGATCCAGACCCATGCCCATCACCGTGTCGCCCGGCTCACTGGAATCAAAGTCCAGGACCGGCGTGAGCCGTGGGAGTTTCCGGTGCTGCACGTCCATTAAGACTTCCAAGTAACGCTGGCCGTAGTTTTCACTAGGCTCGATCTGGGAGTTCTCGCTAAACTCGTTCCAACTAATCAGGCCGATCGCGTCGGGAGCGGATTGAAGCGCGGTCGCAATTTCGCGGCGTAGGGTCTCGCCCTCCTGGCGCTCGACCACGGTGGTGCCTCCCACCAGCCGCGCGTCAAAGCCCGGCGCGGCCGGCGCAATCCACAGACCGGCGTGGGCATGCACGGCTTCACTCATCCCGATCAGCTTGCCGGCATAATTAGGAAACGTCTCCGGGTTGACGGACGACCAGTAGTAGGCATCGCCATCCACCAACTCGGCCAGCCGCTCATAGCCCTCGATGTTCTTTTCCGACGCCAAGATCAGCAGCGAGTCGCGGCGTCCCTGGGTGAGGCGGGCGACAGCCTCCGTGGAATATTTCCACGTGCCGGACCAGATGACGAGCGGTTTTTCAAACAACTGAAAGGCCGGGTGCGACGCATAGGTCTGAATAAAGTAGTCCAGGTCCGCCATGATCTGCTCGAGCGGTAAAGGTTCTCGCTCAAAATTCAGGCCTTGATAGATCAGGCTGAGCTTGAAGTCCTCGGCGTCCGCTAGCTCCACCAGTTGCGCCAGCCGGCGATCCAATTTCTCCGTGTTCTTCCAACTGACGACGAAGCCGGTGATCCCGGCCGCTTTGGCCCAGCGGATGTGCTGCTGCATCACTCGCAGGTCGTCGCTGGAATAGCGACCGAGCAGCGGGAAATCCGTTTTGGCCCGATCCCAAGAATTAACGTCGAACCAGATGTAGTAGTAGGCGAGGAGCGGAATGGGGCTGGCGGTTAGTGGCTGGTGGCTGGCGGCTAGGGGCTGGGGGCTAGAGGCTGTCCCCTTCGCTCCGCTTCGGGGATCTGCGAGCGGCTGGTGGCTGGTTGTTGGCCGAAGGTGGTTGCTGGTAGAGGCATGGGCGGGGGGAAGAATGGGATTCGCTACTAGCATCATAATGGAAGCCAAACAGGCATAACCTAACCCGATGGCCTTCGGTTTTCCCAGCGTCCGTCGTCCGTCGTCCGTCGTCCGTCCTCTCTTAGGCATGCGGCTTTCCCACTCGAATTTTGGGCCACCGAGCGAGCAGCGGCAGGAGCAGATGGGGCCGCCCGCTGAACAGCAGTCCCAAGGCCAACACGGCGCCGAGTAACAAGCCCAAACCCAAGTCCAGGTTGCTGAGGACGAGGAGAGAAACATCTTGATCCCGCGAGAGCGCGATGGGGGTGAGGAAGGCCGTCCCTTGCCCTTGGATGCCGAGCACGTTGGCGCGATACAGACCGCGCGCCAAGTCGGGGATGTGGACATCATTCGCGGCCCCGAACGAAAAATCCTGGCTGCGGCCGTCCGGATATTCCAGGCGAATCCCGGTGCCCATCGGAAAACCAAAGAGCGCGTCGTGGGCGGTAAAGTGCGCCGAATACAGCAGGACTTGAATCAGCCACAGATCATTCGGTTGTAGATAGAAGCGTTGTTGCGAGGAGTTGACCACGTTCGATCCGTCAATCAGCACGGTGTCTACCGAGTATTGGATCGGCGTGACTTCCAGGCCATCTACCCGGCGCGCCACGCGGTTGGACAAGAGCCAATGCAAGTTGAAGTCGGTAAAGGAGTACGCATTTCCATCGCTGCCTTTCAGGGTCAGTTGCGTAATCCGCTCCGGCGGCACCAAGTTTGACTCGCGGTCCACAAAATTCAGGCTTACTTGATAATTCACGCCCAGGCCGAGCTGCAGCGGTTTTTTGAGCGGCACTTCCACTTCCCGCTTCGGCGAAAAACTCTCATCCGCCCAGCGGATAAATTCCAGGCGGACAGACGGGTCATCGCTTTCGAGCGGCAGCAGTTCGAGTGGGTACGCGCCGATTTGCGTCACATCCATCCGGGCAATGCCGTTCTCATCCGAGGTAAAGACGCGCTCGGCCAATGAGAATTTGATGTTCGGCAGCGGCGGCACAATGTGAATCTCGATGGCGGTTGAGACAATCTCCACCTGGAAGGCCGCGCTGGAAGCCGCCAGGCCGAAGTTTTTCGCGCCGTTGAAAAAGACCTCCAGCGTATACGCCCCAACGGGCAAATCCGATTGAAAGGTGAGCGTGGCGGTGCCGGTCGCGTCCGTCCGAGCCTGGCGCAGATGCAGATTGCCCATCCGCAACGCGACGCTCTGTTCAACGACCGGCCACCCTCCCACCATCTTCAAATGGACGATGATGTTCACCGACTTGCCCAGCGCGATGGGGCCGATTGGATCAATGGTTAAGTACGTTCCAATCAGCGCCGCGGTTTCTTCCGGCGGAGGGTCGGTGCGGGTGGGGCCGGGTGTGCGGGTGGGCGCCGGCGTTCGAGTTGGCCCCGGCGTTCCCGTCGGCCCCAAGGTTTGGGTAACAAGCGGGGGTCGGGTGAGCGTCAACCTGGGCGTGGGTGTCTTGGTGGGCCGATGAGTTTTGGTGGGCTTCGGAGTTTTGGTGGGAGTGGCACTCGGTTGATCGGTTGGGAGCACCGTTACAGTCGGGAGGGAAAAAGTTGGGTCCGGGGTTGCGCTAGGGAACGGCTCCGTTGGAATTTCAGTCGGCATCTCCATTGGAGGTTCAGTCGGAGTTTCAGTCGGCATCTCCATTGGAGGTTCAGTCGGAGTTTCAGTCGGCATCTCCATCGGAGTTTCGGTCGGAGTTTCAGTCGGCTCGGGGGAAGGCGTATCTGTGGGAAAAATATCAATGAAGGTCTCCAATGGCCCGGTCGCACTTGGATCCTTAGGCGGCTTCGTCGGTTTAGCTTCTTCCTCAATTCGATCCGCCATGTAAGCGGAGCTATAGGGCCAGAGCATGAGCAGCCCGACGCTGAAGAGACCCACCAGCAGAGCAGTTAGAGCGGTCTGAAGAGGCGGGCTAAAGCGTTTCAAGAGGGCCTCCTTCCTGTTTCTTTAAAGCCGCGCGCCGATGGAAAAAGCTGCCCAGGATCGCCCATAGGATTGTTAAGAAGGAAAAGAGTAAGCCCGCGCCGTAAGCGGTATAGATGACGGTCTGGGGAGGTTCCCGGCGCGGCTCGACGACTATCTGGGCGGAGGAGACGAAGGCCGGGGAGCGCGGCGGCTCAGAAAAATCGAAGGCGGTGATCAGGCTGTTGGCTTGCGCGTCACGGGTGTGGAGCGGTTCCACGCCCCAGTTGTCCTGGATGAACTTGAGCATCGAAGTGAAATCGAACACGGTTTTGTTGACCACCCCCTGAGGCGCATAGGGACTGACGAGCATGGCTGGGACGCGAAAGCCATAACCGTATTCATCCACCTGCGGCGGGAGCACGTGGTCATACCAGCCGCCCCAGTCGTCGTAGACGAGCATAAAGGCCGAACTTTCCCAGGCCGAGCTTTGCATCAAGCTTTGAATGAGCACTTTGACGAACTTCTGGCCGGACTGAATGCTGCCCGGCGGGTGCTCGCTCGCGCCGGAGGGCGCCAGGTACGAGACGGCCGGCAGCGTCCCGTTTTGGAGGTCCACGTAATATTGATTCAGGTCCACGATGTGGCTGGACAGTTCGGGATCATCAATGAAACGGTCGAAGTTCAAGAGCGGCACCCAGATCACTTGGGAAGCCCGGCTGCCGTAGCCGGCCAGGTTCCGGTAGGTGATGTTGGGGTCATAGTTTTGAACATAGAACTTCCAGGAAACACCTTTGGCTTGCAGGCGATCGAAGATGGTGAGGATTTCCGGACCGTAGGCGAAGGTCTGCAGCCGGTCATTGCCGGGGATCGCGGCGACCCAATACATGTGATTCATGAAGCTGCCGCTGCGCCCGGAGCTGAAGAAATGATCAAAGAGCACATACTCCCGCGCCAGGTTCCAGTAGTAGGGCAGATCCCGCTCGTCGTAATAGCCCATGCTGAGAGGGCCTTTTTGATTCCGCTTGTTTAACGCGTAGACAAAGGAGTCCATCTGCCCGTCATTAAACTGGGCGGCGAAGGTGGACGGGCTGTGGTCGAGGTCTTGAACCGGATAGAAAGGATCAATGTGAAAGGGTTTTATACAATCGGCGTTTCGCGGATCGTGGGGATCCACCGGCATGCAGACATCGGGCGGAAGCCCCTCCGCGCCGGGGAAGGTGCCAAAGTAATTATCAAACGTGTGGTTCTCCTGCATGATGACAATGAAGTGTTTGATCGGCGTCGCGGTTTCCTCTTCTTCCGGTGGCACGGCCTGCGCGTGGGCGAACTCGGCTGCCTGGGTTAAGAGCAAGAGACAGGTGACACCGAAACAAAAAGCTTTTTTTACCGCAGACCCCGGCACTTGCTCCGCTTGGCGCGCCCGCGCGGACGCGGGCTTTGAGCGTGCCAAGCGATTTTTTAAACAGGCCCTCAGGAAAAAACTCAGCGTTCGCTGCGCACTCTGCGGTTGAATAGCACTTTTCATGAGCGCACCTGATAGATGATGATGACCGGTTCCGTGGTGGTGCTGCCATCCGGCTGAAGGATGGTTATCGATTCAAGATGAACGACTCGTCCGTGATACCGTCCCACATACTTCCGGAGCTGCTCGGCAAAAAAGGGCGAACGATCCGCCGAGAAGGAATCCCAGACCAGGTAGTGCAAATTGCCGCTGCGAATCTGCAAGTCCGGGTTGAGGATGGGCTGGTAAGAGGGATTACGCCGGAGCGGATTTGGGCTGATGGAGAGGCCATACGCCTGGCGATGGCCATAGAATTCGATGATGTTGGCCATCGAAGGGCCAATGGTCATGAACTCGGACCCGGTCGGGGTATGCTCCAAGATCCAGGTGCCGGCTTCTCGTCCGCCGGGAACGCCGCCGGAGCCGGCCAAGAACTTCCCGGTCGTGGAAGGTTGAATCTGCAACCAGGTGGGAATGAAGAGGCTGAACGCGACGACACCGGTGGTCAGTAGGCTGAAGGCGCCCTTGAGTCTCGGTACCCAGGCGGTGCGGGCAGGCCCTTCGACATGGCTCAGGACAGGCCCCTCGGCTTTACTCAGCGCAGGCCCTGAGTTTGTCCAAGTAGCAGGCAGCCACCGACTCAGGGTGCGCCCCGCCAGGACAGCGAAGGCCGGCGCAATGGGCAGTAGATATTGAAAGCCCTTGGTCGGCCACAATTGAAAGAAGGTGACCGGCACAATAATCCAGGCGAGCAGCAAGCGCTCACGCCAACTCCCCTCCCGGCGGAAGAGCCAGAGTCCCAAAAGCGCCAGGCCGATGACCAGCAAGCCAATGGCGGTGGGAACGACCGTCGGGTAAAACGTCCACTCATGATTGGGCCGCCGGAAGAATTGCCAAATTAGATACTGCTGGCCGGCGCGCTTGCCCCCCCCCAGCACGATGGAGAGCGGAAAAGGGAGAATGACCAGGAACATGAAGACCGTGGCCAGGACGATGTCTCGCACCCGGACATGAATCTCGCGCGAGAGAGCCAGAAAACTGTAAATGGACCCTAAGAAAACGATCCCGGTCTCTTTGGCGAGGAACGTCAGCCCCATCATCGCGCCAACGGCGTGGAGCCAATTGGGATGTTGATTCCGGGCAAAATGGGCCAAGACGTACAAGGTCAGCGTCGTAAAGAAAGTCAACGGGGTATCGAGCAGTACCTGACGGCTGACGATGACGTGATATGGCATGCAGGCCAAGAAGAGAGCGGCAATCAAACCCGCCCAGGGGCCATAGAGTAATTTCCCCAACAGGTAGACGAGGCCGATCGTGCCAAGACCAATCGCCACAGAGACCAACCGGCCCAGCAAATCATTCGTCCCGGATTGAAAGGCTAACGCCAGGATAAATTGGAACAACAGAGGATGCGCCCGGAAAATCGGGAAGATTTCCTTGAGGTCCGGGTCTTGGGCAATGGCCGCCGCTTGACCGGCGTACACGGCCTCGTCACTGTTGTAGCCCGCCTGGTTGAGTTCCCACAGCCGGAGGAAAGCGCCACCGCCCAACACCAGGAGCAAAAGCCCCAGACAAAGGAGGGAGTTCCCGGCCTTGGCGATACGCGCGGGATAGGGATAACTTAAGCTGGCCATGATCGGCATCCCGTGTTCGGCGGCGGTTACGCGCGGAGCGCTTTCGTCTGCAGGGCGGAACGCGTTCGCTTGCGCCGTTCAAAATCAACCGCCACGCGCTCGTCTACAAAGGCCGGGATGCGGCGCCACCATTCCGCGTTAGAACTGCGGATGAGCGTGGCCGGAAGGTTTTGGAGCGACTCGGTTATAATCTCGCGCTCCAGCGCGCGGAGATCGTGGCCATTCGCGGAGTACAAAAACTCTTTGATGGAGTGATAAGGTGGGAAGCCATACGCATCTTCACAGTTGCTCAAGAGCGTCTCCAACGCCTCCTCGCCATCCAGTTCCCATTCCTGATTCGTCAGGCTGCGTTCAATGACGAAGAGTCCGGCCAGGCGCGCCTCACGCTCCAGCCTCACCCCCGGGATGAGTTTGTGAACGTGGTACTTCGGCGGCGGGATGAGCATTTGGACGTAGGCATTGATCGTCGCCATGGGCAGCCGGGAGCGGGTCAGGTCCAGCGCGAACCGCCGGCCGCCGCGCGAGTGAATGCGGCTCTGGAACAGCAGGGCCAGGCGCTGCCCAAAGGAGAGACACTTGGCATTGATGGCCTGCACGGTATGGTGACTGATGGTCAGCGGTTTGGGGTACGTCAAGACCTTCCCGTCGCGGGAGACCAGCGTCAGGTCGTCCGAAATAAAAGCGCCTTCATCGGACATGCGGCGCTGCTGGCTGAGGATGCGCAGCAGGGTCGTGGTCTTGCCGGTGTCTGTTTTCGCCGTGACCAGGTAGGCTTTGCCGCCGAACCCAACGCAGGCGCTGTGCACCAACGCATAACCTTTTTGGACAAAGGTCCAGCGCAGGATCGGTTCGACCAGGTTGGTGTAGAGGACATGCGGCGACCAGCGCAGCAGCGGCGAGGCTGTGACTTCAATCGGATCCCCCATTTCAATTTCAGACCAGAACCCGAGGGGGCCCCAGCCTTCATCATAGACAATGCGCTTCGTATCGCCCGAGACACGCTCCGGTGAGCGGGGCGCGCCCGCCTGCCCGATGCGCACCCGGATATCTACCGGCCCCGGAATCACTTTGGTGGAAAAGCGTTCCAGTTCCGGCAGCCCCACTTCCGAGGCGACGCTCAGAATGCCATCAATGTTATACAGATACTGGTTGGACATGGCGATTTTCCTCTCTCGATTGGGCGCCGCGGCAGCGGCCATGGAGTCGGAAAGAGATGGGCGATCCAGGCGGAACAGGCTTCCGACAGGCCTGCCCTCGGACCAGATCAATTTATCGGCGAAGGCGAACCGGACGAGGGTGAGCGCGCCGAGAGAAATAAGATTGGAGAGCAGGTAATGAATACCCAGCCCGGTCGTGAGGGTGAACATGATCGGGCCGCGCAGAGCGAGGGCGCCCATATTCACCAGCAGGAAAATTGTGAAGCGTAGGGAACGCCCTTGGGCAATCGAGCGATTTTGGAACACCCACACTTCGGTAAAGACGAAGTTCCAGATGGTAGAGCCGAGGGTGGCGACGGCGGCGGAGATCAGATAATGCAGACCGAGCCATTCCGTGGCGACGGCCAGCAAGAGCGAGTTCACGACGACCCCCGAGGCGCCGACCAGGAGAAAGGCTAAGAGACGCGCCGACGGGGTGTCTCCCCAACGTAATTGCCAGAGCTGGCTTAGGTAGGTCAGGCCTTCCTGCATACCCGCCTTACTTTGGCCCGTTTCTCGGTTGCCAAAGTGGAAGGAGACTTCCGAGACCTTTAACTCCGGGAAGCGAATTAGCATTTCTAAGAGGATCTTGAAGCCGCGCGGGCGGAGTTGGTCCAGCGCCAGGGCCTCGCGCCGGATCAGAAAGAATCCGGTCAAGGGATCGCTGACGCCGCGGAGTTGGACGGGAAAGAGCAACCGCGCAATCAAGTCCAGGCCGCGCGAGATCACTGTCCGTACGGGACCTAAAGCGCGGGCGTCGCTCTCACTGGTCCGCCGGCTGGCGATGACGAGATCGGCATTGGTGCGGTGGGCTTGCTCCAGCAGGCGCGGGATCAATTCCGGCGGATGCTGTAAGTCCCCATCCATCACACATACCCACGGGGCGCGCGCCCGGAGCAAGCCTTCCAGCACGGCGCCGCCCAAGCCACCCTGCCGGCGCTCGGGCGGGCGGGCGACCAGAGTCGTCTCCACCGGCAGAAAGTGCTGACTTACCTGCTGAATGACTTGCGGCGTTTCGTCCGCGCTGTCATCCACAAAAATCACCTCCGCCGAGAACGCGCTGGTCGCTTCCTTCACACGCTCCAGCAGTGGCGCAATATTCCCCGCTTCGTTCTTCGTGGGCACGATGATTGAAAGCGTGGGCAGGGCGGCCAGCGCCACCGGGCTTTGATCCTCGGCGAGCTCTAAAACTTCAGGGGAAAGGTAGGGTTTCGTTTCCATGTTGGTTCTCCTCGATTCATCTCCGCTTAAGTCTGATGCCAGTAAAAAAATAAATTGTTCCCCGGCAGCGGCGCTTTCGCCGCTTCACTCATTATTTGCCGGATCAACTTCGGTTAGTCCGAGGAACAGATTAGTTTTATATTAGTTCCGGTGCGGAAGAAGAGTCATGGTGCGGCAGCAGTATTTTTTCTGACGCAAATGAGGTAGAGGCCAGGTGAACGCGCTGAAAGGGAAGCGGATGAGATTCACGCGCCTTAAATTTTAAAAAAAGAACGGCCCGCGCCTGAGATTCCAAGCGCGGGCCGGTGAGACCCTCCAACGTCTGACGCGGTCAGAAGGATTTTTCTGACAGAGATGAGCGAGGAAGGCTGACAACGGCAGTAGGAGAGGTCGTCACTCGAAGGTTGAGGCTGAATTTAAAAATCATTATCAGTAGATCACGAAAAAGAGCGAGCACCCTGAGCGGAGTTCCGCGCTTTTTGCGGAACGCAGTCGAAGGGCGCGATTCGGGCCTGAAAACAAGCCTCTTTGCACCGAGGACGCATCCTTCGACTGCGCGGCGGAAAATCCCGCCGCTCCGCTCAGGACGCTTTCGTGATCTACTGATTATTCTGGTTAACGTAAATTGCTTAACAAAATTCTCGCTCAAGCCGCCGTCCCCGGCGGCGAGGACGCCGCCTAGAGCGTAAAGCAATTAAGGTTAACCTGAATAGAAACTCTTAAAAGCCATTGGTGTGGAGAGCGTCCAAGTAAATTCCATACCCGGAAGCGCTGGGCCACTCGTGGGCGCTTTCCACCGCCGTCCCATCGCCCCACTTGTTGAAGGTGGTGATGAGTTGGAAGTCCGCGCCCGAGGCGACCATGTCCCGGATGTTCTGGTTCCACAGCGCGAGGTCACGCGCGAAGCGCACACTTTGACCGGCTTGCCAGAAGCCGGGCGAGATGCTGTAGGAATACGGGAGTTGACTCGATACCCGCGTCGTGGGCGCATATTGGTGCCAATGCTCTGGTTGGTAGGCGCATGTTCGGTAGCCGGTAAAAATTTTCAAGACCAGGTAAGCGCCTACCGTGTTCGCCTGCTGCCAGCGATACGCCATGTCGCTGCAATCATCGCTGGCACCCGCGTAGACGAAGACGACAAAGCGTCCGTCAATCCGGAGGTAGCTCGGATCGCTGCCATAGTGATCGCGGATATAGATGAGATCACTGGTAATCTGGCTCACCGTGGGATTGCTGGGACCTTCTTCCTCATAATAGAGAGTCCAGCGGAAGCTCGTTCCGGCCGTCGCCTGAAGCAGTTGCGGAACGCGACTATCACGGAGAGTTCCCGGTCCCTTCCAGGAGGCGATGCCCACTTGGAAGCCGGCATATTGCATCGCCTCCAGGTGCTGCTGGATGACACTGGGATCAGAGGAGTCGTATAAGCCAAGGGTAGGCGTGTAGTTCGTGTAGGGGTAGATGTTCTTCTCATCCCAGGCTTCCGGAAACGAGGGATAGTAGAAGACCGCTCGGATCGGGAAGCTGGGTTGAATATCCGCGACGTTGGTCGGTGTGCTGGTCAGAGTCGGTATCGGGGTCGGGATTAAGGTTGCCGTATCGGTCGGCGGGGGTAGCGTTGTCGGCGTGCCGGTCAGGGTCGGCGTACTTGTTGCCGTTACTGTATTCGTCGGTGTCGGCGCATCCGTGGGTGTATTCGTTAGCGTCGTCGTGCTCGTCGGGATCGATGTCGGTGTATTGCTTGGCGTCTGAGTCGGCGTGCCGGTCATGGTCGGCGTATTCGTGGCGGTTACCGTATTCGTCGGCGTCGGCGCATACGTGGGTGTATTCGTGAATGTCGCTGTGTTGGTCGGGATCGATGTCGGTGTCTTGCTTGGTGTCTGAGTCGGTGTATGAGTTGGGGTGCCAGTCAGAGTCGGTGTACTCGTGGCGGTTACCGTATTCGTCGGCGTCGGCGTATAGGTGGGTGTATTCGTGAATGTCGCTGTGTTGGTCGGGGTCGGTGTCGGTGTCTTGCTCGGCGTCTGAGTCGGCGTGCGCGTCGGTGTACCCGTTGCCGTTACTGTATTCGTTGGCGTCGGCGTATACGTGGGCGTATTCGTGAATGTCGCCGTGCTGGTCGGGATCGGTGTCGGTGTATTGCTTGGCGTCTGAGTCGGCGTGCGTGTCGGTGTACTCGTGGCGGTTACTGTATTCGTCGGCGTCGGCGCATACGTGGGCGTATTCGTTAACGTCGCCGTGCTGGTCGAGATCGGTGTCGGTGTCTTGCTTGGCGTCTGAGTCGGCGTGCGCGTCGGCGTACCGGCCAGGGGTGGTGTCCTGGTCAAGATCGGCGTAGCGGTTGAGGTGGCTGTCTTCGTTGAGGTAGCTGTCCGCGTCGGGGAGGTTGTCCACGTCGGCGTGAGTGTTCGGGTCGGCGTGGCGGTGCGGGTCGGTGAGGCGGTCCATGTCGGCGTGCGCGTCCGCGTCGGTGTCGAGGTGCGCGTGCGGGTAGCTGTCCGCGTCGGGGTGGACGTGCGCGTGGGTGTGGAGGTTAACGTTCGGGTGGAGGTCGCCGTCGGCGGGCGAGTGGAGGTGCGCGTCGGCGTAATGGTCGGCCCATCCGTCGGCTCCGGCGTGCCAGAGGGCGGACGATGATTGTGGAGGGCATCCAGATACGCGCCGTAACCGGAGGCGCTGCTCCATTCTTGAGCGCTTTCGACTGCGGTTCCTTCGCCCCACTCATTGAAGGTGGTGACCAGTTGAAAGTTCGCGCCTGAGGCGACCATGTCCCGGACGTTTTGTTCCCAATCCGCCGCACTCCGTAGCAGGCGCACGTTTTGGCCGACTTGCCAGAAGCCGGGCGAGATGGAAAAAGAATAGGGAGATTGATCGGAGACCTCCACCGCCGGCGAATATTGGTGCCAATTATCCGGCTGGTAGGCGCAGGTTTTGTAACCGGTGAAGACTTTCAAAACCACATAGGCGCCCACGGTGTTCGCCTGCTTCCAGCGATAGGCCATACTGCAAGCGTCACCCCCCTCCGCATAGACGAAGACCACAAAGCGCCCGCCAATGCGGAGGTAGCTGGGATGACGGCCGTAGTGATCCCGGATATATGTTAAATCACTCCGAATCTGATTAACCGTGGGTGTGCCCTGAGCTTCAGCCTCGTAATACAGCGACCAGCGAAAATTGGTATTGGCCGTCGCCTGGAGCAGTTGGGGAATGCGGCTATCCTTGAGATTTCCCGGCCCCCACCAGGAGGCAATGCCCACTTGAATGCCGGCATAACGCATGGCAGTCACATGCTGCTGGATGAGCGTGGAATTGGAAGAGTCGTACCAGCCGAGCGAAGGGGTGTAGTTCGTGTAAGGATTGTAGCCCCGTTGATCCCAAGCTTCGGGAAACCAGGAATAGTAAAAAGTTGCCCGGATGGGGAAGCGCGGTTGAATATCCGGCGGTGGGACCATTATCGAAGGAAGGTAAAAGCGGTAGGTCGCGCCAGGCGCCTGCGCCGTCGCTGTCGTCTGGGGCGAGAAAGAGAAAATCAGCGCCACCACCAAAAAGAGGCTGACGACGCTTAAATTTTTCAGAGCGAGTCGGAGGAGCCAGTGAGGTTTTCTTTTAAAGAACATTTCTGCCTCCCGCGCGGTCGGGGTCTCCATTGATCCCCGGCACGCGCGCATCTGCCCCCGAAGCGAAGCGAAGTGGGGTGCCCAACCACGACGGTTGGGCCGCGCGGAGCACCGGTGATCAATCTTTATAAACGGCGTCGCTCAACGTGACACGATGCCGCGCGGGAGTACTTTGTTCTCAATTAGGACTGAAGAGCGATGAATTCCGCTCAAATGAAAAAATATTAAGGGGACGCGCCGGAGGAGTACCCCAATTGCATTAATGCACTTGGAGTAGAAATTTTTTCTAAGAAGAATTCTCTTCCGCTCGGATCGTATATCCAAAGCGGCCGATGGTTCGGAGGTAGCTGGGATGTTTGGGGTCCGGCTCAATTTTGCTGCGGAGATTTTTGATGTGAACCCGGACCAGTTCCGGGCTGCCGGTGGCGGGCGGATACTGCCAAACTTCGCGGAGCAATTGTTCGGCGGTGAAGACCTGGCCCGGATGGCTCATCAGGAAATAAAGCAGTTCAAATTCCACGGGGGTGAGGCGCGCGGTTTTGTCCGGCAGGCTGACCTGAAAGGTCTGAGCGTTCAAGCAGAGGGACCCCACGCTCAGGCGGGCCGGCGCTTCCACCGGCCGGACCACGTAATCGCTGGCTGCCTGCAAAATATCTTCGCCGGTTGATCCATTTTCCGGGAAGCTGGCGACGCCCAACGACAAGCCGACCGGACTCAAGGACTGGCCGCTGTGCTGAATGTTCAAGCGTTGGATGGCGTCGCGGATTTGCTGGGCGCGCTCGCGCGCCGCCTCCAAGGAGGCTTCCGGCAGAACGAGCGCAAATTCATCTTCCCGATAGCGGCAGGCGACATCTTCGCCACGGGTGTGTGTTTGGAGAAAATGGCCGACGGCCTGCATAAACTTATCGCCGGCTTCATGTCCAAACGTCTGGTTGAACCGTTTAAAGTGATCCAGGTCTAACATGATCACGCCCAGTGAATGGTGACCGCGATCGGCGCGGCGCAGTTCGCGTTCCAGCGTTTCTTCCAAATAGCGCCGGTTGAATAATCCGGTCAGTGGATCGCGGATGGCTTGATTCCGGATAGCCTCGCGCAGCTTTAAATTCGCCAGCGCCAAGGTGATATGCTCGGCCGCCGTTAAAGCCAGATTCTGTTTTCCATCCATCAGGCGCTCGGGAACTGCCTCTGGCCGGCTCGATCCATTCTCGGCAGCAGAGCCGGGCACCGGGTTGTTCTGCCACAGATGCAGCACCCCCAGCGGGCTACCCTGCTCCATCAAGGGCACGCATAGGTAACTGGCCGAGGCGCCAGGCTCGATGAGCCTCACATGCCGACACAACATTCCGGTGCGCACCTCCTCAACCAGATGCATCTGCCCGCTCCGCAACGCCCAACAATCGTCGGGGGCAAACACCGGTTCACTTTGTCTGGCCGAGGCCTTTCCCCGGGCCGAAGCCTCACCCCAGACCGCCACCGCTTCCACCAGATTCTGAGAAGGGCTTAACATATATAAAGCGCCGGCCTCATCCGGGAAGATTAATTGAGCAAAGTCGGAGATGGTGGTGTACGCCTCCTCCAGAGTCACGCATGTTTTGAGTTGGCGGCTCATGTCGCCGAGCAGCACAATCTCATGGGTCAGTTGTTCAAATTTGTTTCCCCACCCGACGAGTTTTTCTTTGGCCGTTTGTAAAGCGGCTTCACCCAACCGGCGCTCAGCCCGCAGACCGGCCTCGCACAACTCATGCTCAATCGTCGGCCCCAAACGTTCCAGGTGATCTTTCATCACATAATTCGAGGCGCCCACCTGCCGAGTAGCAGCGGCCACGGCTTCGTTGGTCGTATCGGCAATCAGCAAGATGGGCAGATCGAGGCCACGTTCCTGCAACAGCGCCGAGGCGACCAATGCACTCACCGGCGAAAAAGACGCATCCAGGAGGAGCACGTCCCAGGCCTGTTGATCCAGCGCGGCGCTCAAGGCGTCAGGCGTTTCCACCTGCTCCCAACTGGGCAGATAACCATTGCGCCGGAGTTCGAACAGCAGCAGCGCGAGGTCTTCCGCCGTATCTTCAGCGATTAATACTCGAAGCGGTTTGTCCATTTTGAATACCCATTAAACGCAACGGGTCACCCGCAGTTGACGCAGGCGACCCGTTTGTCGCAGTGTGTACCCCTCTGGTCGCATTCTTTGGTTGCGCCCGCGGTTCCGTCACCGAAATCTGTTTTTAATACTCCTACAGTGTAGTCGTCCGAAAAGATTTGTCAATGCTCTATTAAGATTAGTTTAGATTAGCGACGGGGCGCGTTAAGCCACAGATCGTAGAGATACTCCAGCCCCAGCCGCAGACGGCGCGTGTAATGTTCGCGCCGCGCCACCGGCACGTTGAAGTATTCTAATAAGTCTTCCGCGATGGCGGCCGCTTCCGTGCGCGGTTTTTTACCACGCAGGAGGCCCTCAACTTTGCGGCGCGCGACTTTCAAAAAATCCTCGACGGCCTTGACGCCCTGCTTGTCGGTCGGCGAGCCGCGCCCGGGGACGAAGACCTTCGCCGTGAATTTCTTCTTTTGAACTTCGGCCAACGTTTCTACCCAGGCATTGAGATCACTGTCTTGGAAGAGAGGTGGGACGCCGCGCGTGACGGCCTCGCCGGTAAAGACAATGTGCTCCGCCGGGAACTCGACCCAGATCGCTCCCGGCGCGGAACCGGGACGATGCACGAGTTGAATTTCACGTCCATCTTTAACTAACGTCATCCGGTTGGCAAAAGTTACTTGGGGCTGGATCAGGCGCGCGCCGGCCAAATCGGTGGCCGAGCTATCGTTGCCATCGGCTTGGGGCAAACCCGCTTTGAAGAGTTCCGGCAGCACGCGCAGACGTTCGGAGGTCGCCTCGTGCGCAATGACCGGCGCTTCGAACCAATGATTATTCAGCAGCCGGTCACGGTGATGGTCAAGATTGATGATGAACTGAATCGGCTTTTGGCTCAACTGCGCCAGTTTGAGCCGCCAGCGGTGGGCATCGGCGGGATGGGTGGGCGTGTCAATGCAAATGATCCCATCCGAGGTGACCACCGCGCCGACGGTCACACCCGGAAAGCCCGATTCGACGTAAATATTTTTAGCTAATTTTTGCATTTAAACTCCTGAAACTGAGGGAACTCAGGGAACTTCTCTAGCTCAAGAGTTCCTTGAGTTCCTGCAACTAAATCGGGAGCGTGAAATTAAAGGTAGTCCCCTGGCCTAACTGACTTTCCACCCAAATCCGCCCACCGTGCGCTTCCACCGCCAATTTGCAAAAGGCCAGCCCTAACCCGGCGCCTTTGGGTGCTTGGAAGTCTCGCTGGCCCCGAACAAATTTATCAAAAATCCGGTTGTGCATCGTCACGGGAATACCGGGGCCGGTATCTTGGATGCTCAGCGTCACTTCACTCGGATCAGATTTGGCCGTGACCGTAATGGAGCCGGGGTCCAGCATATATTTAACGGAATTATCTATCAGGTTGATCATCACCCGCCGAATCATATCGGCATCAATATGGACGAAGGGCAAACGCGGTGGCAGTTCGGCGCGCAACTCAATCCCCTTCCCCTCGGCGTTGGGCTGGACTTGTTCGACGGCTTCCGTGACGAGCGTGGTGACGTTGATCTGATCCTTATTCAAGAGGACTTTCCCCGCTTCCAGCCGGCGCAGGTCGAGGAGGGAATCCACCAATTGCGAGAGGCGCGTGACCGAGCGATTCGCCGTCGCCAGGACGGACACCAAGCCCGCGTCGCCGGTCGGCAGCGACATCTCCAGAATATCCAGGGCTGAGAGAATGTTGCCCAGCGGGTTACGCAGATCATGCACAATCATATTCACCAGGTCGTTTCGCAGTTCTTCCAGCGCGACGCGTTCCGACAAATCATTTTGAATCCACTGGATAAATTCTTGATCGCCCCGTTGGATGCGCTTGGCGTGGACTTCCACCGGAATCTCCGTTCCGATTTTGGTCGTGATGCGGGCTTCATAGGTAATCTCTTCGCCGCTTTGGAGGTGGCGGAAGCGTTCCGAGCCAAGCCAGGCGGTGCCGGTGCGATGAACGGTCGTGACCCGCAATCCCAGCAACTCCGACCGGCGATAGCCAAAAAAATCCAGCGCCTTATGATTGGCATTCGTGACAATGCCGTTGAGATCGGTGATGAGGATCGGATCAATGCTGTCCTCGAACAAGCCGGCAAACCGGCTTTCCGCCGCTTGCAGTTCGGCAAACCATTGCGCATGGACAATCGCCGTTCCCGCCAGGGAGGCTAAACTGGTCAGCAGGTTGATCGCCTCCGAGTCAAACCGGCCCTGGAGCGGGTTGATGGCTTCAATCACGCCGATCACCCGCGTTTGAATCTCAATGGGCACCGAGGCGATGGCGCGGGTGTTGTAGCCCGTTTGCTGATCCACGGTGGGATAGAAGCGCGGATCGGCGCTGACCTCCGGAACCAGCGCGGGTTGGTTGTTCGCCGCGACCCAGCCCGCGACCCCTTGACCCAGTTCGATGGAGGCGCCCTTGACCTGTTCCGCCGCGGCCCCGGCGGCTTCGCGGTAAACCAACCGATCGCCTTCAACCAAGCCAATCGAGGCGGCTTCCACCTGCAACAACTTAAAAGCGTGTTCCGCCAACGAGCGCAGGACCTGATCTAAATTCAACGTGGAGTTGATGGCCTGCGCCGTCGTCGCCAGGGCTTGCATCATTTGCAAGCGGCGCTGGCTCTCGGCGTACAGCCGGGCGTTGACGACGGCGGTGGCCGTCTGTTCGGCAAACGCGGCGACGACCTGCGCGGCCGGCTCCGCGTACGTGTAGGCCTGATGACTATCTACCGATAACAGGCCAATGGCCTCCGCCTGAACGATAAGCGGCACGCCAATCCAACTCCGGATCAATTGACTTTCGGGTAGACCGAGGGGCGCCCATTCCGGCGACTCGGAAACGTCCTGCAGAACTAAGCAGCGTTTCTCGCGCACGACGCGCGCGGCCGCGCCGCGCTGGGCATCAAAGCTCAGGCCCAGGAGCGGGCCGGGGTCGGCGAAACCGCGCGCGGCCACCACCCGCAACCGATCATCTTCCAAAAGCAGGATCGAGGCGCTATCATAACTGACCAGCCGAGCCAAGTGTTCCAGGATCAATTCCAGCACGCTGGGCAAATCGAGGGTGGCGTTGATCGTCCGCGCGACTTCCGACAGGATGCCGCCAATTTCCTGCCGGTGGAACTCCGCGTTCACGGTCTGATTCATTCGGGGTAGGTGTGCGGGCTTTGGCGGTGCATTTCAATCCGCCGAAACGATTCGAGGTAGCCCATTTCAAAAAAGGCCGGCAGGTGGGGATCCTCCAGCGAGATGTTCTCGGTATGCGTATCCAGACTGGGATAACGCTGATGCACGTGGGCCAACAAGTTGCGCCCCAGGCGGAGGGCATCCCCGCGCTCGGTGTGGAGCGTCAGGCGGGAGAGGCTGACGGAAAACATTCTGAACTTCTGCTGTTGAAACACCAGCCAGCCCCGGCTCCCATCCGCCAGCGTAAGCGTTAACCCTAGAATGTCTTCCGCGTTCGAGAGGGAGCCCGTCTCCGTAATCCAGGATTGCGGCGCGCGGCGACTTTTTAAGAGGGCTAACGCTTCGGCGCGTTCGACCCAGACCGGCTCCCCACTCGGTGCGTGGGGTGGAGGCCCCGGAGGCCGGCGCAGGACGAGCAATTCTCCCACGTCTTTAAAACCGGTCCGCACGAATAAATTGTAGGCGGGGATATTGTTTTTAATTACTTCCAGCGTGGTCAGGTGCGTGCGTAACGTTTCACTGTTGACCAGGAGCATGTCCATGAGCGCCCGCCCCACGCCTTGTCGGCGTTTAACGGGCAAAACCCCTAAGCGGGTAATCCAAGTCCGTCCGGAACGAATCCCCAACATCCCCAGTCCCAGGATTTGGTCGCTACTGACGGCCACCAGCGAATAGTTGAGATCCACATCGTAGACGTGAATGTATTCGGTCAGCCGGATGACATTCATGGGCATGGGGACCATGTAATCCACCCGCGTCTGGTTGTAGGCGCGAGTTAATTCCTCGATGCTGAAACGACTGGCAGGCACAAGCTGAAACTGAGGGTCAGCGCCGGGTGAAGCTTTGGTCACAGGCGTGATTTTCATCGTCTAAAAAAAATTCTTAGCGCAGATGCGCCGTAATTTGAGCCATGAATTGGGGAATGCTGGTGAGCGGCTTGCGGATATAGCCATTACAGCCATACGCTTTGACCATTTGGGCCGCTGTTTCTTCCGGCCAGGCTGTCCAGGCGAGGATGGGGGTCCGGGCGAATTCGGGTATCCGGCGTATCCAGCCGACCAGGGTTTGCCCATCCACGTCCGGCAGGCCCAAGTCTACCAGGATCAGGTCCGGCTGCCGCTCGATGGCCATTTGCAAGCCCGTCTCGGCATCCGGCGCCTTGAGGACTTGATAACCCTGAGCCGACAGGACGCGGTCAGCCAACTCGGCGTTATCAGGCAGATCTTCGACGACCAGAATGGTTTTCATGACTCCGATAAGAAGTATAGCACGTGATGCCTGAGCGCGGCGATAGTCAATGTGGAAGGTTAGACGCCATGCTCGCTCCCCCAGGCTTCGACCACCTGAGTGGTCAGATCAAGATACGCACTCACCTGCCTGACCTTTTCGGCGAAGGCGGAGGGGGAGGCCATTTGCAAGTGTTCCAGAAAAGTGATCCAGTGATCGGCTTGCGGGCTATTGCTCGGCAGGTGCTTCAAGCAGGCTTGCCAGGTATAAAGCATGAGCCAGAGCATCTCGGCGGCGCGGTCGGCTTGGATTTGGGCTTGAAAGCCGCGCTCGTAAATTGTCCGCCGCGCCGGATGAATCAACTCGTCCTCGGTGGACTGGCCGGCGCGGTAACCGGCGGACCAATCTGCCAGCCAGCTTTGGGCTTTTGCCTGCCCGACCGGCTCGGTGGCAAAGAGCGCAATGAATTCATCATAGACATCGGCTCGCGCCAGCCGCCGGGCAGCGGCTTCCAGCTTCATCACCAGCCGCCGCCCCGCGCCGGGAAATGCGGTCAGGCTGATGATCCCGTTGGCGGCATATAACAGCGAACGGCAGAGCGCGGCAAACGTGACCGGGGCCGAGGGTTCCGCGCCCGGCAGCACGCCGAGGTGGAGTTCGTTCCGCGCCCATTCGATGAACGTCCGCGCCCGCGCGGCCACATAATCCGGGCGATGAAATTGTCCGCGTGCACTGGACTGCACGAGTTCAAAGAAATGCGTCGGGTCGCTCAGAAAAATCGGCTCGCACATTTCCGGGCCGCGCCAGGGGTCTACGCGGAGGGCCTTGGGGTTGGCGTAGTCCGCTTTGCTTCGATATTGAACATCAAGAGCGACTTGATCGGTGAGGCGGACAACCTCGCGGGCGGGTGGCGCGTCTGCCTCGTCAATGAGGAGGAGGTCAATGTCCGTCGCGTCACCCAACAACGGCTCATTGGCGGCGACCGAGCCGGTGAGGTAGGCGGAGATTAAACTGCGGCGCGCGGCCATCCGTTGGGCCGCTGTCTCCCGAGCGATTTTGAGAAGGGTTTCGCGTTCAATCATTACTGGTAAGGACTCGCCTTGTTTTCGATCACTCTTCTTTATCTGTCTCCAAGCAAGTAAGCCTCAAGAATATTTCCCAACTTGTATCAGTCTTTCTCGCTCCAACAGACGGTCAGGATGATTGAAACGCAAAATTGTGGCCGTCACCCGGCCTTCCGGCGTAAGTGGAATGATTTCCGTCTCTTCCAGTCGGAAGTGTTCAGCCCAGCGGTGTGTCCGAGGATTAAAGAAGGGTGTGAGTTGGCCTGTCTCTGGATCAAGCGATCCCAAGTCAGTCCCTTTGAAACGGTTACAGTAGGGACAAGCCAACGCCAAATTATCCGCCGTCGTTGCGCCACCATGCTTCTCAGAGATCACGTGCTCGAATTCAAAGGCTAAGAGTGTAGCCTCTTCAGGATAAAGACAATACTCACACCGCCTCCCAGCCCGTTCGGTCACGGCCTGGCGAATGGTAGTAGGAATATAAGTCATCGCCGGGTCTGTTGATAGGCATGCGCTTTAGCCAGCCGTACCAGATGTTCCAGCAACAAATAACGTTCTAACTCCGCTTCTTCATGGCGCGAGAGCTCCTCAGTTTTACTTCGCGCCAGCAGTTCGCTCACTCGTGTTTGCAGTTCAGGGGAAGGGCGTAAAGCTAACACCTGTTCCGGCGCGGGCTGACTCGCCAAGATCTCCACGATGGCATTCTCGTCTTTGAAACCCTCGCCTACTTCGGCGGAGACCTCCCGCAAGCCACGCTCTAAAATCTCCGGCAGGCGTTCAGGGAATTTTTGCAGTTGCCGCCCGAGGCCGTCGGGCACTTCAATGGTGATGTGTATGGTCATGGCAGCCTCCTGACTTCCTCAGCGATTGTAGCGGCGGCCTGAAGAATGGTCAACATTTTGTTATCGTTTGGCGTAAACACCTTCAAAGGGGCATGGACGAAAGTTTACTCGCGGCAGGCGGATTGGGCAAACTGGTTGCTGGTAGTTGGTTGCTGGTGGTTGGGACTTGGTCATTGGGATTTGGTTCTTTCTCCTTGGCCCTTGATCCTTCGTCCTTCGTCCGTCCACCGTCCTCCGTCTTTCGTCCTTCGTCCGTTCTCTGCTACAATTCCCTCACCATGGACTTGCTCTCCGGTTTAAACCCTCAACAACGTCAGGCCGTCACCACCGGGCCGGGGCCGACTCTGGTCTTGGCCGGGCCGGGGTCCGGCAAGACGCGCGTGCTCACACATCGGATCGCGTACCTCGTCGGGCACTTGGGCGTCGCGCCGCACAAGATAATGGCGGTGACGTTTACCAACAAGGCCGCGCGCGAGATGAAGTCACGCGTGGAAGTCCTGCTTCAGGGAAACCTGCGCGGACTGACCATCGGCACCTTCCATTCCATTTGTGCGCGCTTCCTGCGGCGGGAGTCGGCCTTGCTCCCGGTGACGGCGGACTTCGTCATCTTTGACGACTCCGACCAGCAAGCGCTGATGAAGCAGGTCATCAAAGAGATGAACTTGAACGACAAGCAATATACGCCACAGAAGTTCTTGAACAAGATTTCCGCGGCCAAGAACGAATTGATCGGCCCGGAGGAATTTTCCGCCGGAACGTATTTTGCGGAAATGACCAAACGCGCCTATGGGCGCTATCAGCAATTGTTGGCCGCGAACAACGCGCTGGATTTTGATGACTTACTTATGAGCGTGGTGCATTTGTTTGGGGAGCACCCGGAGGTGCTAGCCAAGTACCAGCGTTATTATGAACACATTCTGGTAGACGAATTTCAGGATACGAACACCGCTCAATATGCGCTGCTGCGCCAACTCGCGCACGTCAACCGCAACCTGTACGCCGTCGGCGACCCTGATCAATCGGTTTACCGCTGGCGCGGGGCCGACTACCGCAACGTCCACCGCTTCCAGGATAATTACCCGGATGCGCTGACGATTCTGCTGGAGGAGAACTATCGCTCCACGCAGTTGATCTTGGACGCGGCGATGGCGGTGATTGATAAGCATCCGGGCCGCACCCACAAACAACTGTTTACGCAGCGTGACGGCGGCGTGGAAGTCTTTGCCTACGAAGCTTACAACGAACAGGAAGAAGCGCAGTTTGTGGTGGAGACAATTGCCACACTGACGGCGAAGGGCGATCACGCGCCGGGTGATTGCGCGGTGATGTATCGCACTAACGCGCAATCGCGGGCGCTGGAAGAAGCCTTTTTGCGCGCCGGGCTGCCGTATAAACTCGTCGGCGCGCAACGCTTCTACGGACGGCGTGAAGTGAAGGACGTGCTGTCTTATTTGCGTCTGATCCACAATCCGGCTGACACGGTCAGTTTAATGCGCGTGATCAACACCCCACCGCGCGGGCTTGGCGCGAAAGCGCTCGAACAACTCCAAGCCGCCGCCGAGATGGAGAATATCTCATCCGTCGAAGTGCTGCGCGATCTCGGCGAAAAAGGGAAGAAGTCAAAATTCGCGGGAATGTTCGGGGGCAAGGCGGGCCTCGCCCTCGCCGACTTTGGTCAAATGTTGAATCACTGGCACCTCGCGCGCACCGAACTCTCCGTCGCGCAGCTCATGGACTTGGTACTCGACCGGACCGGGTATCGAGAATACATTGACGATGGCTCTGAGGAAGGCAATGAACGCTGGGCCAACATTCTGGAACTGCATGGCGTCGCGCGCGAGTATGATGACGTTGATTTGACGACCTTTCTGCAAGACGTGGCGTTGGTCTCCGACCAGGACACGTTGGTCGAGGAGGGCAAAGCGCCGACGCTGCTCACGCTCCACGCGGCCAAAGGGTTGGAGTTCCCCATCGTATTCATCATCGGTTTGGACGAGGGGGTGCTGCCGCATCAGCGCTCATTCGACGATCCGGAGGCAATGCACGAGGAGCGGCGTTTGATGTATGTCGGTCTCACGCGCGCTAAGGATCGGCTCTACTTGGTGCGCGCCTTCCGTCGCTCGCTGTATGGCGACTCGGCGCTCTCCGAGCCTTCGCGCTTTTTGCAGGATATTCCCGATCATCTACTGACCGGTAACCTCGTGCGCAAAAAGTCGAGCGCCGAGCGCATGTATCAAAAGGCGACGACCTGGGAGACGCGCGCCAAGCCGCTGGAGTTGTCCCGCGTCCGGCACAAGTCCGGCCAACGGGTGCGGCACGCGCAGTTTGGGGAGGGGATCATCGTCGAGAGCAAAATGTCCGGGGGTGAGGAAGAAGTCATCGTCGCCTTTGAGGAAGTCGGGATAAAACGCTTGGCGGCCAGCGTGGCGAATCTGGAGATTCTGAAAGGATAAACATGCCTAAAGAGCAATCTAAAATGGATCCTTCCATCGTGGCCGCGCTGATTGGGCTGGCGGGCGTCGTGATTACGGCTTTGATTTCCAGCCCGTTGTTGGTGACCTGGCTGCAACGCACGCCAGCACCTTCCTCTACATCCACGGCGCTTGCAACGGGGGCGGCGACCACGCCATTCACCTTGGCGCCTACCTTAGCGCCCGGTGAAGATTTTCAAAATGAGTGTATTGCCTCCGGGACTTGGCAGCTCTATCCGGAGGGAACGTTTACCCCTGACGCTCAGGGTTGTTGGGAACTTTCAAGCTGGGGGATGTCGGCCCAGCCGAAAGGATTAGTGCTGCTGCTCACTTCGCCGCAGTCGGATCAGACCCATGCTCTATCTACCCACCTGGGGAAGAATGTGGATGCGGGCTTCACACTTCAGATTGATTCGCTCTCAACTACCTTTGACCAATTTGGAAACGTCGCCGTGGGTGTTGTGCCGGAGAGTGACCCCAGCCCGTCCAAGGGCCTCTTGCTTCTCCTTCAGGTCGAAAGCTCTCAACAGAATGCGCCCATCTATCTCAAAATCCGCGATCAAGGGACGGAAAGCAGCGTGGGTAATAACACCAAATATAGAGCCGGCGAACCGCATCGGCTCACATTCCGGCTCGAAGATATTAGCCTGAGCATTTTGCTGGACAACAATCAAATCGCCGGCCCGTTCAACATCCCCTCCACCCGCAGTTTTTGGATTGGCTACACCGTGCCCAGCGGCGGAAATCTATTGGCGACCGTCTCCAATCTTTCCATTCAATCACGATAACAATCATGAACCTTCTCGTTACCGGCGGCGCGGGTTACATTGGCTCGGCCTGCGCTCAAGCGCTGCTTGACGCGGGGCACGCCGTCACCGTCTTCGACAATCTCTCGCACGGACATCGGGCCGCGGTTCCGGCGTCGGCGCGCTTCGTTCAGGGCGACATTAACGATCAAGCAGCCGTCGCCAATTTATTTGCCGCTGAACGGTACGAGGCCGTCATGCACTTCGCCGCCTACATTGAAGCCGGGGAGAGCATGCAAGACCCCGGCTTGTTCTTCCACAACAATGTCGGCGGCGCGTTGAACATCATCGAAGAAGGTATCCGGCAAGGCGTGCGCCGCTTCGTCTTATCTTCCACCGCCGCGATCTTCGCCTCCAGCGACGAGCCGCTCAGTGAGACCCATCCCATTCAGCCGGCGAATACCTATGGCGAGACCAAGCGGATGGTTGAGCAGATGCTCGGCTGGTATGAAAAGATTCACGGTCTGCGCTACGCGACGCTGCGCTACTTCAACGCGGCGGGTGCGCTGCCAGGACGCGGCGAAGCCCACCGACCGGAGAGCCATCTCATTCCGCGCGTTCTCGCCGTTCCCCTAGGTATGGCCGAAACGATGACGCTCTTCGGCACAGACTACCCCACACCGGATGGAACCTGCATCCGCGATTACATCCACATTGCCGATCTGGTGTCCGCCCATTTGCTGGTGCTGAATGCGCTAGAGACGCATTCCGCGCTCGCTTACAATTTGGGGAACGGGACCGGTTACTCCAATCTGCAGGTGATCCAAACGGCGCGCGCCGTGACGGGGCACCCCATTCCGGTCAAAGAATTGCCGCGCCGACCCGGCGATGCGCCGCGCCTCGTCGCCTCCCCCGAAAAGATTCGTCGCGAACTCGGCTGGCAACCTAAGTATCCAGACCTGAAAGACATCATCGCCTCGGCCTGGGAATGGCATCAGTCTCATCCCAAAGGCTACGAATAGCCGAAGAAAGGATGAAGGATGAAGGATGAAGTAGGAGTATTTTTCATCCTTCATCCTTCATCCTTCATCCTTTATGAAAGTCGCCCTCAACGGCTGGTTCCTCCTCCACGACCCGCACACCGGCTCGGGTCAATATATCCGCGCGCTCTTGGAGTGGCTGCCCAAAGTCGCGCCGCAGCATGCGTATCACGTCGTCATCCCCGGAACAGAAATCGAAATAGAAATTCCCGGCTGCATCTTTCACCCAGTCCCGTGCGGCTCTTCAAATTTTGACAAGCTGCGTTTCGAGCAACTGCTCTTCCCGCGCGCGTGCCGCGCGTTGCAAGCCGATCTGGCTCACGTTCCTTATTGGGCGCCGCCACTCACCTCGCCGATCCCACTCGTCGTCACGATCCACGATCTCATCCCGCGCCTGCTGCCGGAATATCGTGGCAACTTGCTCGTGCGTGCATACACCGCGCTCGTCTCCGCCGCGAGCGCCGGCGCCGCGTTGGTGCTCGCCGACTCCGAAGCTTCGCGTCAAGATATTCTGCGAGAACTTGGTCTGCCGGCGGAAAAGGTTCGGACCATCTATTTAGCTGCCGGTGAGGCATACACGCCCCAGAGCGGTTTCCTGCTCGATGAAGCCGTCCGGCAGAAATATGATCTCACAGAAGGCTATGTCCTCTACCTCGGCGGCTTCGACGCGCGGAAAAATGTGCGCGCGCTGCTGTCTGCTTGGACTTGGGCAGCGGACGCCATTGGACAAGGTTATCCACTTGTCATTGGTGGGCAACTGCCCCAGCCGGATGGCCGTCTCTTTGAAGATTTTCCGCGCCTCGCGGCTGAATTAAAAATTACGGACACCGTGAAATTCATTGGCCCCGTGGACGAGGCCGATAAACCCGCGCTGTATCGGAGCGCCTCAGTTTTTGTCTATCCTTCACGTTATGAAGGCTTCGGCCTGCCGCCGTTGGAAGCCATGGCCTGCGGCGTCCCGGTCGTCGTTGGCAACGGCGGCTCACTCCCGGAAGTCGTCGGCGATGCCGGTTACATTCTGCCGCCCACCGACACGCGCTCCTTTGGCGCAGCCATCATCACCTGCATTGTCGAACAATCCGTCGCCGACAGTCTGCGCGAACGCGGTCTGGCTCAAGCGAAAAAATTCTCGTGGGAGCAAACGGCCCGCGAAACTGCCGCGGCGTATGAAGCAGCGGTGAAGTAGCTGATGGAAGAGTTAAAGACCAAGGACCAAGGACCAAGGACCAAGGACCAAGGAATAAACTCCTTCTTCATCCGTCATCCGTCATCCGTCTTCCGTCATCTTGGGATTTGGGATTTGGGATTTGGGATTTTTTTCCTTCTCCTCTACAGTCTGACTCTTTCTCAAAGCCTCCTCCCCGCCGATGCGGGCGAATTTCAGCTTGTCGGCGCAACGCTCGGAGTCGCGCACCCGCCGGGGTTCGCGTTATACACCCTACTCGCCTGGCTCATCTCGCGCGTTCCATTCATCGCGCCGGCCACCGCCATCAACTTTCTCTCGGCCTTACTCGCCGCGCTCACACTCACACTCCTCAAGCGTGTCGTTCGACGCCTCACGGACTCACCGTGGGCCGGACTGTGCGCGGCGCTCGCGCTCGGCTGCTCCACAACGTTCTGGGCGCAGGCCGTCACCGCCAACATCCGCATGCTCACCGCGCTGGCCGTCGCGCTGGCTCTCGACCGCATACTCGCTTATCGGGCCGCGCCCACCCCGCGCAATCTCGCGCTCATTGCATTCGCGCTCGGACTTGGCGTCTCGCATCACGCCTCACTGATCTTCATCGCGCTCATCCTCGGAGTGTATGTCGTCTGGCTCAATCCGAAAATCCTTCGACGCCCCTGGCCGCTGTTACTCGGCCTCGCGCCCTTTCTCGCCTGGCTCTATTTTCCGTTGCGCGCGGGCGCTCCCGGCGCGCCGCCGCAGCTCGCCACGCTCAACGGCTTCCTCGAACACGTCCTCGCGCGCGGCTTTCAGGGCGATCTCTTTCACTTCGCGCATCTAAAAGATTTACCCGACCGTTTTCTCATCTTTAGCGACATCCTGACCTTTGAGTTCATTTGGCCCTTGCTCATTCTTACCGCGCTCGGAGCGGTTGCCGCGCTTTGGCGGAATCGCCAGTTTGGGGTTCTCCTCCTCGCCGCCTTCGTCGTCCACTCCTTCGTCGCCCTCACCTACTCCGCCCCGCAAACAGTCGAATACCTCCTCCCTTCCTACATCTTCATGGCCGTCGCCCTCGGCTTCGCCTTCTCTGAAATCTTCCATATACCTCGCTTCATCAACCCTCACCTTGTCACCTTGTCATCGCGAAGCATCCCTGTGGGATCCCGTCACCTTGTCACTCCTCTGTCCTCCGTCCTTCGTCCTTCGTCCTTCGTCCTTCCCCTCTTCTTCCTCCTCCCCCAGTTCCTCTCCACCCTTCCTTCCTACCTCACCCTTTCACATGACTCCTCCACGCGCGACTACGTTGAATCCATCTTAACTGCCGCACCTCCCAATGCCCTAGTCCTGTCATCCTGGCATTGGTCAACGCCGCTCTGGTATCTCCAGCGAGTCGAAGCCCAGCGCCCCGATGTTGAAGTGCGTTACGTCTTCCCGCGCAGTAGCTCCCTCGCCCAAGATTGGGCCGACGAAATTTCCGCCGCCCTCCCTACGCGCCCGGTCGTCGTCACCAGTTTCTATCCAAACGAATATGGCGCACTGCCTTATCGCTTCATACCCCTTGGCCCGGCGTGGGAAGTTCTCGCCACCCCACTCACTAAACCTCCCGCCAATCTGGTCGGCTCCAAAATCTTTGACGATTGGACTTTTCTTGGTTATCACCTCCATGCCACTTCGTCTGATCCTTCTATTGCGCCAGCCGTGGATTTAGTCGCCGCCTGGCAAACCTCACGCGCGCCGCAGGACATCAACTTCTTTATCCATCTCCTCAGCTTAGATGGACAACTCTACGGCCAAATGGATGTAAGTCATCTCGCCGCCCATTATCTCTCCGGCGAAGTCTTACTCGACCGCTACACTCTTACCCTCCGGCCTGACACACCTCCCGGCGACTACATCCTCGTCGCCGGCGCTTACCTGCCCGACGGAACCCGCCTCGCCGAAACCCAACTCACAACGCTCAAAGTCACCACGCGTTCCACCCCTCCGGTCACAACTCATCCGCTCTACCGAAACATCTCCGGCGCAACTCTAATCGGCTACGATGTAGATCACACCTTGCCGGACATGCCTCGCCTCTACTTGCATTGGAAACTCGGACGCACGGCAACCTCCATTCCCCTCCTCGGCTCATCGCTCTCATTGCCTGCCGGCCCTGGCTACCTCACCACGGCCCATGACTCAACTTCTGGCTCCTGGCTTCTAACTTCGTCCTTCGTCCCGCGAAGCGGTCCTTCTTCCTCCGCTCTTCACTACATTCCCTTTGATTCTTCCATCCTCCTTACAGGCATCGAGCTTTCACCGCCCGGCCCTCTCCGCCCCGGTCAAACGCTCCAGGTCACGTTACACTTCCTCGCCGCGCAACCGCTCATCGAAGACGATATGGTCAAAGTCGGTTTAATCGGCCCGAATTACGCCTGGAACGTCCAATCCAACTCCATCCCGGAGGGCGGCGCAATCCCAACCCTCAAATGGATCAAAGGCTCACGCATTACAGATCGGCATACACTCACCATTCCTTCAAACGCTCCTTCTGGTTCGGCGCAACTCATCTTGGCGCTCTATGACAGCTTCACCCAACGCGATCTCCCGATCCTCGATCCGCGCTTGACGGGTTTCGGCGCTGCGATTCCGTTAGGCACGATTGAGATCGTTGAACCGTGAAAAAAGAAAAAGAAAGAGAAAAAGAGAAAAATGAGCATGGAGGTGAAACTCATCCAGTCATAGCGCTATTAAGCCTCAGCTTGCTTGCGGCTTGGCCCATTCTTCGTGCTGGTTATCCTTCCATTGGCGATGGACTAAATCACCTTTACCGCTTGGTGGAGTTCGATCATCTCTTGCGGCACGGTGTCTGGTTTCCACGCTGGGCCACGGACCTCGGTTATGGGTATGGCTATCCCCTCTTTAATTTTTATCCGCCGCTCGTCTACTATCTCGGAGCCTTCTTCCACTTCTTCGGCCTCAGCTTCGCTTCCAGCCTGCTCACGATTTACCTCTGCGCCATCGTCTTAGCTGTTACCGGCGCATACGCTCTCGCCCGTGAGCGATGGGGACAAACGGGCGGGCTGATCACGGCAGCGGCCTATGGCCTCTCGCCTTATTTATATTTCAACATCTTAGCCCGTGGCGCGCTACCGGAAACCTGGGCGCTCGGCCTGCTGCCGTGGGTCCTTTGGGCGTTTAGTCGCTCAACCCGCCAGTCCACTTCAAAGAATTTTCTCTTAGCCACCCTCCTCTACTCTACCCTCCTTCTCAGCCACCTCCTCAGCGCCCTATTAGCAGTTCCTCTATTGTTTCTCTTCGCGCTGATCTCATTCGCATCCTCATCTGTCACTGCCTCCTCTCACCAACCAGTAGCTCAACCTCCGTCCTCCGTCTTCCGTCTTCCGTCATCCGTCCCGCGAAGCGGTCATTCGTCTTTCATCCTTCATCCTTCATCCTTCATCCTGGCTCTCCTCCTCACCTCCTTCTTCCTCCTCCCCGCGCTGCTCGAAACGCGCTCTGTCCAAATTCAACAACTCGTCACCCCGGGCGACCTGGACTTTCACAACAATTTTTTGACACTCAGTCAACTCTTTGCCTGGCCGCAGACGTTTGACCCGCGCCTCGTCTTCAGCGCCGTACCGCCCAGCCTCAGCCTCGCCGCGCTGGCGCTCACCGTACTTGGACTCTTTTTACACCTTTTGCCCTCCATCCTCCGTCCCGCGAAGCGGTCCTTCGTCCTTCGTCCTTGGCCCTTGGCCCTTGGAATTTGGGAGTTGGGAGTTGGATTTTTTTTCTTAACTTTTTGCCTCTTCACTCTGCCGCTCACCCTCCCCCTTTGGGAAAAGATCCCCTTTGCCAACTTCATCCAATTCCCCTGGCGCCTCGTCGGGCCAGCCAGTCTATTACTCGCCTTATTAACTGCCTCAACCCTCGAAGGCTCAAAGGATAAGGCGCAAGGCGCAAGACGCAAGGCACAAGGATTTTCTTTCATCCTTCATCCTTTATCCTTCATCCTTCTATTTCTCTACTCCCTCACCTGGACTTTTGCGCCTCCGTTCAAAACACCCACCGCACCGACTATCCGCGACTTGGCGATTTATGAAGCCGGTGGGCAACTCGGAACAACTTCAACGGGCGAGTTCTTGCCGCATGACGTTCATCAATTGCCTGATCCCAACTCCCTCCGCGCCGACTACGCCGCCGCGCCCATCATCAACCGGTTAGCCACTCTCCCCGCCGGCGTGACTCTCATTTCGCAATCAGCGACGCTAATCTCGGCTACCGCCACCCTCGAGTCACACGCATCCACCGTAGTGACTTTCAACTTCTTCTATTTTCCGGGTTGGCAGGCAACCATAGACAGTCAAGCTGCGCCTCTCCAAGTTTCTGACCCGCAAGGGCTAATCACAGTTCCAATCGAGTCTGGACATCACACGGTCTCCGTTCACTTCGGCCCAACGCCCCTCCGGACTGCGTCACAAATCATCTCCCTCATAACCCTCACCGCCCTCCTCACCCTAGCTTTTAGTTCGTCCTTCGTCCCGCGAAGTCGCAGAGACCCTTCAGGGTGCGGTCCTTCGTCACTTTCCATTCTTCATTCGTCATTTGGCATTCGTCATTTTTCATTTGTCCTTGTTCCTCTGAGCCTCCTCTCCCTCCGCCTCCTCTTCATAGACGGCCACGACACAATCTTCTCCCGTTCGCGTTTCAACGGTGCGACGGTCTCCGGCGTCACCCAAACGTTCGACGTAAATTTTGAGAATCAACTCGTCCTCATCGGTCTTGATTTGCCACGTGCCACATTCGCCGCCGACGAGTCTCTGCCCGTAACGTTATACTGGCGCGCGCAGAATCCACCGGAAGCGGATTACGCCACGACGCTCCAAGTTGTGGATAAAAACGGAAATCTCTTCGGGCAGGCGGATTCGCGCCATCCCGGCCTCACGCCCACCTTGCGCTGGTCGCTCGATCAATACGCGCACGATGTGCATCGCCTCACACTCCTCCCTGGCACGCTGCCGGGAGACTATCGTCTCGTCGCCGGTGTCTATCGCTTGGGTGGATCGGCACTCAACGTCTTGGATGAAAATCAAATTCCACAGGGTCAGGCTTTCGACCTCGGAACGCTCGTCGTCACCCGCGCCAAACAGCCGCCGGCCGAACTCCATGCCCAGCAATCACTCAATCTCCCGCTGGGGCCTCTGACTTTGCTAGGCCAGACTCTAGAAACTCCTTCCCCCCTCGCGGGCGACGAAGTCCGCCTCACACTTTTCTGGCGCGCAGACACCGCTTCGCGAGCACGGCCCGATCTTAAACTTCGCCTCGAACTTACCGCTTCGAATGGCGACGTGATTCATTCTGTTGAGACTGACGTAGCCCGGAGCGATTATCCGACATCCGCCTGGAGTCTCGATGAAATCGTGCGCGCGCCGCTCCGCTTTCGGATTCCGGCCTCGGCCCCGGCGGGCACGGTGACCTTAGACGTGAGTCTTATCTCGAACGATGGCGCCCACATCGCCGGCCCACTGGAGATTGCCACGCTCGACCTGCGCGTGCCCGAGCGTTCTTTCGTCATCCCAAATATTTCTTATCCCCGGAGCGATATGTTCGGGCAAGCGATCAAACTCTTAGGATACGATCTCGGCTCAGATCGCCTCACTCTCTACTGGCAGGCCCTCGCCCCGATGGATACGAGTTACACAGCCTTCGTCCACAGCCTCTCTAACGACGGCCAGCTCCTCGCGCAGGTTGATTCGATTCCGCTGAACGGCGCCCGCCCCACGACCGGCTGGCTTCCCGGCGAAATCCTCACTGATTCCTATACTCTCCCCCTTTCCGCCGCGGCCAAAATAGAAATCGGCTTATACGACCCTCGGAGTCTGAAACGGTTGGGAACCGTGGTGATTAATCCCTAGAGGCTGTTGTACAATAGCGCCTCCCGCGCCCTGAGCCGTGAGCTTGTCGAACGGTCGAAGGGCACGGGCTTCGACAAGCTCAGCCCGCCGATAATCTTGAAGCTCTGCTCGGAGTATCGCCATGCCCATCACCCGCCACAAACCGCGCGTCTACAAAAATCGGGGCGTCATCATCACGCTCGCGCCGCATTACGAAACGCTGAAACAGGAAAGCCTCGCGGCGGTGGAACCGTTCTGGGCCAAGTATCCCCAGACGCATCGGCTGTGGGAGCTGTTGCTCAATGACCCGGAAGCCCGCGCGCACTGGGACATGGCTGATTACATGGCCGTGAACAAGCTGAACTACAACGATCACGGCATGGTTCACGCCATCGTCGCCGGCGTCAATGCGATTCGGATTTTTGATTTGCTCGTGGCCGGCGGCGTGAACCCGGACGTCGTCACCTCCGGCGCGGGCGATCTGGACGACGCCTGCCTCGTCGTCGCGGTTTCAACGTTATTACATGACATCGGCAACCAGGTGCATCGCAAATATCATGAACTCATGGGCGTGGGTTTGGCGCGGGAGATGCTGAATCGGCTCATGCCCGCCATTTACCCGGATGTGGAACAGCGAGTCGAACTGCGCGCCTTCATCCTGCACGCCATCCTCTCGCATGACTTCGATCCGCCGCCGCTCACCATCGAAGCCGGAATCGTCGCCGTGGCGGACGGCACCGACATCACCAAAGGTCGAGGGCGCAAGGCTTTCGACCTCGGCAAAGTAGACATTCACTCTGTTTCCGCGCTGGCGATTGATGAGCTGCTGATCGGACCGGGAAAAGTCCAACCGGTGGAGATCACGGTCATGATGAACAACTCGGCCGGCATTTTTCAGATCGAAGACACGCTGACCAGGAAAGTCGTCAAAGGCCCGCTTGCGCAGTGGATCACCGTCACCGCCCTGACCCGCCCACCGGATTCGCTGAACGATGCGCGCATCATCGAGCGCCTCACGTTGAAGAACGGCGTCTTCGTCACGGAATAAAAACACATGTTTGAAATCGTCTTCCTCGGCACTTCGGCTTCGGCGCCCTCCGTCCATCGCGGCCTCTCGGCGCAAGTCGTCATGCACAACGAATATCGCTTCCTCATTGATTGTGGGGAAGGCACGCAGCGGCAGATACTCCAATCCGGCTTGGGGTTTAAGCGGATGGAACATATCCTCATCACGCATGGACACCTCGATCATATCCTCGGGCTGGCCGGGCTGATCTCCACCTTCACGCGCTGGGAAAGCATCGAGCGGCTGGAAATTTGGGCGGGGAAGTGGGCGCTAGAACGTATCCACGATTTGCTGTATGACATTGTCCTTAAGGGCGCGCGCTCGCCGTTTGACTTGCAACTCCGTGAGATCACTCCCGGCCGGCTGCTTGAAGACGATTCGTTTCGGCTTTCCGCGTTTCCGGTGCAGCATCGCGGCACGGGCTGTTTTGGATTCGCCTTCGAGGAGAAGGCACACCGTCCGTTTCTGGTCGAGCGCGCGGAAGCGCTGGGGGTTCCGGCCGGCCCCATCCGTCGCCGGTTGGTCGCGGGTGAAACCATCGAACTCCCGGATGGTCGGCAAGTCGGCCCTGAGGAGGTGCTTGGCCCGCCGCTGCCCGGCGCGCGCCTGATCCACGTGGGCGATTGCGGAGAAACATCGGATTTGATCGAAGTCGCGCGCGGCGCGGAAGCATTGGTGATCGAGTCCACTTATTTGGAAGTGGAGGCGGAGATGGCGCGCGATTTCGGCCATCTAACAGCGGCGCAGGCGGCGCGCCTGGCACGGGAGGCAGGCGTCAAACAGCTTTACCTGACGCATCTCTCGCGCCGTTACCGCGAACGTGACGTGCTAGAAGAAGCACAGAAAATTTTCCCCAACACCATCGTGGCGCGGGACTTTGATCAATATAAAGTGGTGAAGGGTTCGGCCGAGAGCAACCCCGCCGAAGCCCCGAATGCCAAAAACCGATAATCATCTCATCTTCTTACCCCCTCAAACTCAATCACGAATGGCACGAATAGACGAATAATACGAATAAACCAAAACATTCGTGGCATTCGATCATTCGTGCCATTCGTGATTAATTGACCAGCAAAATTCGAGATGTCTCAAGGTCATAAAACTGCCTATTGACACTTTGTGAAAATATTCATAAAATGATTGTGAAAAATAGATCAATCTGACCGAGTTTGTCCAGAAAGCGAGAGAGCCATGATCACGACTGGAAATCCACTCACCACCTTACTTGGCGGGCAACCGACACCGCCCTTGCTGACCCATGCCCAGGAAATTAGCCTGGCTCGCCGGGTGGCGGCTGGACGCTCCGCTCATAAGCAGCTCACTCGCCGGCACTCGCTTCCTTCCCCAAACCGCCGGGCCCTCCGCCAGCGCCTCGCGGATGGCCTCGCCGCCCGCGAGGCGTTGGTGCTCCACAATTTGCCGCTGGTATTGAGCGTCGCCGGGCGCTTTCGGAATTCGGATTTGGGCTACGATGACTTGATCCAGGAAGGTATCTTGGGGCTGATGAAGGCCGCGGAACGCTATGATCCCAAACGCGGCACGCGCTTCGCGACGTTAGCGGTGTGGTGGATCAGGCAAAGCATTGGCCGCGCCATCACGAACACCGGGCGCGTGATCCGGCTGCCCGTGAATCGCGCCTGGAAGATTAGCCAGTTGCATCGGATTGCGACGCGGCTGGCGCAGCAGACGGGCGATGAGCCGGAGGCCGCACAGGTCGCGCAGATGGCCGGTGTCTCGCCGGAAACGGCTGAAGCGATGTTGCGCGATGGTCAGGCAGTCACTTCACTGGAGGCCCAACTTGATTCTGATGATCGCTCCACGTTGGAGCGCCTGGCGGATGCCAGCGTCGTTGATCCGGAGACGCAAGTTGTTGAGAATGGTCTCAAGCGTGCCCTGGAAGAATCACTCGCGGACCTGGACGAAAGAGAAGCTCAAGTGCTACGCCTGCGGTTTGGATTGGGCGGCGGCGAACCGCGACCGCTGCGCTCCATCGCCTCCGAGTGGCATATGAGTCCGGAAGGCATCCGTCAGATCAGCGAACGAGCCATGTCCCATCTGCGCGAAATGCCGCGGGTAAAGGCTTTAGGGGTGTATTTGAGGGAATGATTCGTCTTTTCAGATACCATTTCTCTAACAACGTGCGGCGCAACTTGAGGATGCGTCGCACGTTGTTATTTGTTATTGCGATCTACCCCACCTGGGTTTATACTAACCGATAATAAACCTGCAAATATACAGAGGTCTATTCTCACAGGCTACCAGGGGAACCCCGACGTGTAGCAGTGAAAATGCAGGTGATTATTTTATACCGTTCACCCAAAGTTAAAGAATCAACATAAGTATAAAACAGGAGTTCTAAATGACCTGGGCAGAAATCATCTCAAGTTTGCTTTCTTTATCGGCGCTTGTGGTAAGTGTTATAACAGCCTACCGAACATTGCTTGCTAAATTTAAAGTAAATGTTTTCGTAAAGCCTCGCGTCGTACTAAACCGTTTCAATAAAATGCCCTCTCTTGTAGTTGGTTGCGAGATATCCAATCGAGGAGCGCAATCAAGTTCTATTGATGATATTGTCTTGCATGTAAAGTATCGTGAGCACAACTCACACCAAGGCGCTAAAAGTATCAGTACCTATCTTTTTCTTCCTGTCTTAATAAGAGAAAATTACAACATTTTTGCAACCTACCAAGATATAGACTTTGAACCGTTTCAATCTATATCAGTTCCTATCAATACACGTTTAACTAAGTTTATCGTCTTCAGTCCACGTAATAATAATGGATTTTCTCCCTTGGAGGGTGAAATAGAGTTACAACTTTTCAGCAGAAATTCTGGAGAGGCGAAATGGCATAAAGCCTCGACAGAGTTGCGAGTCCCTATCGATGCCGACTCTGCTACCAAGTGGAAAGACCCTAATGGCAACATGGGCATCCTGATCGAAACACTTGATCATAATAGCCTTAGGGAAAAGTTGATGGAAGAAATATTATTGGGAAAACGATAATGTCAAGTGAAAAGAGTCAGGGTATAAAAATTGAGGGTCGTGGCAATATAGATGCTTCAGAAAACAATTCTGTAGGAATAAGTTCTGAGGGCGTTATTACAGTCGGGGCTGGCTCAACCATCGTCATCGGTGAGCAGCCGATTTCAATGACGGCCGTGCCGCGCGAGTCGACACTAGGTCGCTACCTCAGCCATGTCATCAGTCGCAACCGTTACCTGCAATTGCAGGGCATCCGCTCTGGCGGCAAGCTAGTCAACATTGAACTGGAACATATCTATATCACGCTACGCGCGACCCGGACGCGAACTGTCGAGGCCGAGGAAAGACTTTGGATGGAGGATGATGGATGGATGACGGAGGAAGAACATCTGCTCGTCGAGACGGTCACCGTCAAAGTGCAGGAAGCACTAGCTGAGAATTTGCGCCTCGTCGTGTTGGGCGATCCCGGCTCCGGCAAAACGACGCTGTTACGCTACCTCGCGCTGTGCTACGCCCGCGACCGAGCGGAAGACTCTGCATTGGTGCGCGACCAGCTTGGACTGCCAGAGAGCGGCTATCTTCCCATACTACTCTCCCTGCGTAATCTGGGTGCCTATCTCAAAACGCATCATCCCATAGACGATGGCGTTGAAGGCCACACGCGGCTACTTGACTTCCTGCGCGAGTATTTGAACAACGAGCGTATCGTCACCCCAAATAATTTCTTTGAGGCCAATTTGGATTCCGGCCGTGCCGTAATCCTTCTGGACGGGATGGATGAGGTAGGTGACAAGAACTTGCGTCGCCGCGTCGCACGGCTGGTTGAAGCCTTCGTGGACGCGTACCCAAAGTGCCGTGTCGTCGTCACCAGCCGGATTGTGGGCTATGTCGGCCCGGCGCGGTTGGGTGAGGAGTTCGCCACGACAACTGTACGTGACTTCTCACTGGTTGACGTCGAGCAGTTTCTGACTCACTGGCACCGGTTAGTCGCGATTGGACAGATGGGACCAAGCGAGAGTGCAGAGAACTACGCGGCAGAACAGACCCGGCAATTGCTGAATGCCATCCAGTCCAACCTGCGAGTGCGTGAACTGGCGATCAATCCGCTTATGCTCACCGTTATCGCACTCGTCCACCGCGACCGGGTGAAGTTACCTGACCGCCGCGCCGAGTTGTACGCTGAAGCTGTGGACGTGCTGCTCGGCAAGTGGGACGAAGCGCGCGGTGTAGAGGAGATTTACATCCTGGACGACCAACCCTTCGACACGGGTGACCGTCGGCTTTTACTGCAGAGCATCGCACTAAAGATGCACGAGGCTCAAAAGAAGGAGATCGAGGCTAGAGACCTGCGAGAGCAGTTGAAGGGCGAATTCAAGAGTATGACTTCGAGTGCCCGCATTGCTGTTCAGGCGGTAGAACGCTTCCTGGCTGTTATTCAAGAACGGACAGGATTGCTAGTTGAAGCCGGGCAGGGCATCTACCGATTCTCGCACTTGACCTTCCAGGAATATCTGGCGGCGCTGGCAATGCTAGCCCGTGACGACTATGTGGAATATACGCTCAAGTACGTGCCTGAAACGTGGTGGCGTGAAGCGATTTTGCTCGAAATCGGTCAACTGAGTACACAGAGCCGGGAGCGCACGACGGGACTGATTCAGCAGATTGCCAATCTTAACACTGAGCCAGCGCCGTATTACAACCTTGTGCTGGCCCTCGAAGCTTTGCGCGACGCGGGAACAACGAGGGTAGATAGTAAAGCTGCAACGGAAATCCAGGCGTACCTGAAACGTGAACTGGAAAAAGACCCTCCGAATTGGGCAAACATGCAGAACAAGAACGCAGTGAAGAGTTTGATGGAAGCGCGGGGCAATGCCATCGAGGCTTTAGCACGGTCAGGCGTGGGCTATTGGTCTTTGCCCTACGGCGAACCGGAATGGATCACGATCTCGGCGGGAGAGTTCTGGATGGGAGAAGAAAAAGTAGAGCATCGCGTGTTCGTCCCCGAATTTCAAATTGCGCGTGTGCCGATTACCAACGCGCAGTATCAGTTGTTCATGCAGGAGACGGGCGCACAGCCGCCGGAACACTGGGAAGAAGGATTGCCTCCTAAAGGGGATGCCAGCCATCCGGTAGTGGACGTGAGTTGGCATGATGCGCGCGCCTACTGTGAGTGGTTGGGCAAAGTCACCGGTAAAGCCATTCGCCTGCCGACGGAAGCGGAGTGGGAGAAAGCTGCGCGGGGTGACAAGGATAAGCGCGTCTATCCGTGGGGCGATAATTTCGATACAGCTAAGTGTAACTCATCCGAACTGGAGTTGAGAAATACTTCGCCCGTAGGTATGTTCCCGGCTGGCGCCTCACCCTACGGCGTGTTAGATATGGCTGGGAATGTATGGGAATGGTGTAGCGGTTTGTATGAACGATATCCTTATAAGAGTGATGACGGGCGTGAAAACTTGAACGCGCCGGGTGAAGCACACCGTGTGGCCCGTGGTAGCTCCTTTATCCACAATTCCAAGTCGGTTGGCTGCGCTTACCGTCTCAATGCCTATCCGCACGAGCTTGCCAGGGACCTCGGGTTTCGGGTGGCGGTCTCCTCGGCTCTGGGAATCGCTGAAGGCGCTGAAAAACACTGAGATCGCTGAGGATGCGCTCAGCGCCCTCTTCTTCTCAGCGTCTTCAGCGGTTCCATCCGCTAACATCCTCCGATCTTTCTCTAATACTACTCTGATACCGCCTTTGGAATCGACACTGTAGCATGATTACTGAGCCAAGGCTGAACAGGCCAATGCCCGAAGATGATGCAAGAGCTGTAGGGTTGCCAAGCGGTTTTGAAAGAAGGGAAGCGATCAGAGGGGGATGAGCTGGGAGATGGAGATTCGGCCGGTCGTCTTCAACGTGGGTTTGCGACTCCCACTTGTTGGCACATTTCCAGCACTGGACAGGTTGAGCAGTGTGGTCGCGAACCGGTGCAAATGTGTTTGCCAAAGGGCACCAGCAACCGATTGATCTCCAACCAGTAATGGCGCGGAAGTTTGTCCTCGAGCGCAACCATCGTCTTCTCCGGCGTGGTCGTTTTGACGTAACCCCAGCGATTCGTCACCCGATGCACGTGGATATCCACGCCGATGAACGTCTGGCCACACGCCAGTCCTAGAACCAGACCGGCGCATTTCGGCCCGACGCCGGAGAAGGAGAGCAGCACCTCTCGGTCGCAGGGCAACTCACCCCCATAATCCGCCTCCACGCGTTGCGCGATCTTGTGAATTTGGACGGCCTTATTTTCGTAAAAAGTGCAGGGGCGGATCAGGGTAGCGATCTCTTTTGGCGTCAGTTGACTTATTGCCCTAGGCGTGCGCGCCCGCGCGAACAAACGCTCGGCGGTCGGCAGCATCACCTCGTCCAAGGTGCGGATGGAAATTAGGCACGCGACTAACTGCTCGAAGGCCGAGGTAAAGCCGCGCTCGTAAAGCTCGAACATCGCCGCTTTGGCAAAGGGCTGGACGGCCTGCTCGATGCGCTTAAGCGCGAGATCAATCTCAAATGGTTTTTTAGTCACCGCTTAATAATTCTTGGAGTTCCTTCAGTTCCCGCGGTTCCCTGAGTTCCTTTGACTTACCCGATCTTCTCAAAAATATGCGTGACCGCCGTGGCCCCGGCCCCACCGAGCGATTGCGCCATTCCCCAGTGCGCGTCTTTCACCTGGTTTTCCCCCGCAGCGCCGCGCAATTGTAAAACGATTTCTGCCGCCTGGTAGATGCCGGATGCTCCGCCAGGATTCCCGCGTGCCTTGAGACCCCCGAAGGTGGAGATGGGGATGCGGCCCGTGAGGGCGATCGGGCCTCGATCGAGTTCCCAGCCCTGGCCGCGTTCCGCGAAACCGGCGGCCTCCAGGCTGAGCGCCGCAAAAACTGTGAACACATCGTGCAGCTCAAATAGGTCAATGTCCTGCGGGCCGATGCCGGCGAGTTGATAAGCTTTGACTGCCGAAATCCGAGCCGCCTCAAAGCCGAGCGGATCGGGGCGGTCGTGCACCGCCAGGGTATCTGTCGCAATCGTCGAAGCCGCCACGCACACGTGAGCGTGATCCTGTTCGGCAGAGATGATTAAAGCGGCGGCGCCATCGGCTTCTGGCGCGGTATCGAACAGATTAATCGGCTCGGACACCATCCCCGCCTTCAGGTACGCTTCGGGGGTAATCGCGTTGTGGAACATGGCGTTGGGGTTGGTCTTCGCGTTCGCGTGGGCGTTCACACTAAACCCGGCGAAGTCTTTAAGTTCGACGTTGTATTCGTGCATGTAGCGTCGCATCAGTAACGCGCCGAGGGCGGTGGGCGTTATGCCTTGGGCCGCCTCCCAATCGCTATCCGTGGCGGTGGTCGTCGCCGCCATCGCGCCGGGGCCGACCTTGTCCGTCATCTTTTCCACGCCGACGACGAGTGCCGTGTTTACCAAGCCGGAGGTCACTGCCATTACCGCTTGCCGGAGTGCCGCCGCGCCGGAAGCCCCGGCGGCTTCTACGGTCACGGCTTCAATGCCGCGCATCCCCGCGAAATCTGCGATTAGCGCGCCCAGGTGTTCCTGGTGGCTCAACTCTCCCGCCAACATATTGCCGACGAACAGCGCATCCGGCTTCAGGCCGGGGGCGTCCTGCTTCACCGCCTGAATCGCATCGAGCGCCAGTTCGCGCAACGAAAGGTGCCAATGCTCACCGACGGGGGTAAGGCCGATGCCGTGGATGTAGACGTTTTGCATAAGATGACGAAGGATGAAAGACGAAGGATGAAAGACGAAGGACGAAAGACGGAAAAACCTTCGTCCTTCGTCTTTCGTCTTTTGCCTGTGCTCTCCTACTCCATTGTGAGTTTCCCGCGCAGCCGCGCGTAGGTGGCGTAATCAATCTGGGTGCGGCGGGCAATGTAATCCTTCGTCTTGAGCGCGCGGGATTGGCGCTCGGTGATCTTATCGGTCACACGCAGCGCAAACGCATCCGAGCCGGCGCCGGAGCCGAAGGATACCAGCAAAATCTTATCGCCCGGTTTCGCCTCGTCCAGCACCGCCGTCAGGCCGATGAGCGCGCTGCCGGCATAGGTGTTGCCAATCACCCCGACCAGTAGCCCGGTCTTGATCTGCTCATCTGAAAAACCGACTAACTTGGCAGCCCGCTGTGGGAATTTGACGTTCGGCTGATGAAAGACGGCGTAACGATAATCTTTGGGCGTTGTCCCAGTCATCTCCATCAAACGCTCGGCGGCGGTCGTCACATGCTTGAAGTAAGCCGGTTCACCCGTGAAGCGCTGTCCATGCTCTGGATATTTTTCGTGCGGACGCCGCCAGAAGTCCGGCGTATCGGTGACATAGGAATACGAGCCTTCAAAGATCGCCAGCCCTTCCTCCGCCGGGCCAAGGAGATACGCCGCGCCGCCTGCGCCCGCCGTATACTCCAGTGTGTCGCCTGGGCGGCCTTGGGCCGTGTCCATGCCGATGGAAAGCGCATAGCGCGCCATTCCCGAACCGATAAAGCCAATAGCGGCCTGCATGGCCTCCGTTCCGGCTTTGCAGGCGAACTGCCAGTCCGCGGCCTGTGTGTTGGGAACCGCGCCAATGGCCTCCGCGACGATTGTGGAGGTAGGCTTAACTGCGTAGGGATGGCTTTCGCTCCCGATCCAGACGGCCCGAATCTCGGAGGGCGAGATGCCGGCGCGAGATAGTGCGTTACGGGCGGCTTCGATAGACATCGTCGCCACATCTTCATCTAAGCCGGGTACGGCTTTCTCTTTGATAGGGAGGGCCGTGGAGTTCTCCGTCCACACGCGGGCGACTTCAGAAGCGGGGAGGCGGTAGCGAGGGACGTATGCGCCATAACCAATAATACCGACATCTTTTACCGGGCGCATGAGTTGATCTGCATTGGGTTGTGTCATAAGAGACTCCTGTTTGATTCTACCTCTCTCACCTACTTATGTCCTGATCCTTCACTCATATTCTATCAAAACCTTTTACTCTGCTATGTTATAAGGTTCTATCTCTCATTTTGGTATGAGAAACGAAGTTTGTAAAGACTATTGATTTATTACTCCCGCAGATTCTGGCCGATCTTGAGCGTAGTTGTATAGATGACTATGGGAGGTTGCAAGTGTAGAGCATTCTATTCCAAGATTTTGCCTCGACCAATTTCTGAAAATTGAAAATAGGCCCTTGATTTTTTTATAAAACCATTGTATATTTACGTCCAGACAAACCTCTGGGTGCCCCCCTCACCCGGGGGTTTGTCTATTAAAGGCAAAATCAAAAACAGATTTTGAAAAGATCGCGCTGATTAGCGCGATTTTTTATTTTGTGGCTGTTAGGTATTGATACATTGCAAGCGTTTCCCGGAAAAATTTGTTCAGAATGAGAAGGCATCATGGATAGAATGACTATTTCACCTAGCCTTGGCGCATTTCTCATGGTCATCTAAGAATCTGACTGAGGAATTGCCGTGTGCGTTCTTCACGCGGAGCAGGAAAGAGGCGATCCGGCGGGCCGTGTTCCACAATCAGGCCCTGATCCATGAAAATTACTTCGTCGGCGGCCGCTCGGGTAAAGCCCATCTCGTGCGAGACCACCACCATCGTCATCCCCTCTTTCGCCAGGGACAGCATCACATCCAGGACTTCTTTGATCATCTCCGGGTCAAGCGCGGAGGTGGGTTCATCGAAGAGCATGATCTTGGGCTTCATCGCCAGCGCCCGGGCAATGGCCACGCGCTGCTGTTGCCCACCGGATAGCTGCTCCGGATAGGCCTCGGCCTTTTCCGGGATGCCCACGCGTTCCAACTGCTGCCGGGCTACCCGCTCGGCCTCCGCCCGACTGCGCCGACGGACGACGCGCTGCGCCAGCATGAGGTTCTCCAAGACGGTGAGATGCGGGAAGAGATTGAACTGCTGAAACACCATCCCGACCTCGGCGCGGATGGCGTTAATGTCTTTGTGGTCGTGCGTCAGGCGTCGGCCATCCACCCAGATGGCGCCACTGGTCGGAGTCTCCAGATGATTGATGCAGCGCAGGACCGTGGATTTCCCCGATCCGCTCGGGCCGATGATGACCAAGACTTTTCCTTGTTCCACCGTCAGGTTGACGCCGTTCACGGCCGGCACCCGGCCAAAGTGCTTGACCAAGTCTTGGATGACGATCATCGCTTTAGGGGCTGCGGCCATTTTTACCCAACCGATGTTCAATGCCCTTCAACAGCAGTGAGAGCAAGAAAGTCATACTCAGGTAAACGAAGGCCAGTGTATTGTAAGTTTCCGGGTAACGAAAGGAAGCGGCCGCGTACAGGCGCGCCTCTTGGGTGACATCGCGCACGCCCAAGACCGAGACCAACGAGGAGTCTTTGAGCATCGAAATAAAATCGTTGCCCAGCGGTGGCAGAATGCGCCGGACAGCCTGGGGGAGAATGATGTAGCGCATGGCCTGCAGATAGCTCATCCCCAACGAGCGGGCGGCCTCCATTTGTCCTTTGCCGATGGACTCAATCCCGGCCCGAAATGTCTCCGCTTCAAAGCCCCCGTAAGCGAAGGCGAGGGCGAGGGTGACTTTAACCAGGAAACTCACGCTCTGCTGCTGGGCTTGGACGAGAAAATTGTTCGGGCCTAATAGCCAGGCGTAGTTCGCACCCAGCCAATTTAGGAATGCGAAAAAACCGGGGATGATGACGAATGCCACATAAATGATCTGGACGAGAATCGGGACGCCGCGAATAATTTGCACATAGAAGGTAGCCAGGTTGAAGAGCACCGGATTCTTGGAAACGCGACCCAGCCCGGCCACGAGGCCAATCAGGATGGCCGTCACATAAGCGACGACCGTGACTCCAATCGTCGTCAGAATCCCTCGCTGGAGTTTGCTCAGGATGAAGGAGTAAAGTTCGTCGGTTGCAATTTTGTAGAACAGGAAGAGGCCGGCCAGCAGAATCAGCAACAACCACCACGGAAGTTGTGAGAGCCGGGTAATGATCCGGGCTTGCGGGGATCGTTCAGGGGGAGACGTGCTCATACGAGTCTCTTCTCGCTTAGTTTCCTGGTTTCAAGTGTCTCTGCTCATGGTGCTGCTGTCGGCTCACCGTAAGCGCCTGGGCCAATCTCGTCGTAACTAATGACTGGGCCGGTCTCCGGGAACCATTTGGTGTTTAATTTGTCAAGCGTCCCATCAGTGCGCATGACTTTCAGCGCCGCGTTGACCGGCTCAATCATGACGGAGCCTTTGGGGAAGATAAAACCTAATTGATCACTGGACAGCGAGCTAGGAAGGAGCTTGATCTTATCCTTGTTCTCGCCGACGTATCCTTGACCAGCGGGATCGTCAATGACCACCCCGTCCACATCGCCCGCAATCAAAGCCTGCACCACATCACCGAAAGTATCGAAGCCTACCACCTGATCCTCGCCGACTAGTTCAACGGCTTTGTCGTAATTGGTCGTGCCTTTTTGAGTGCCCAGCTTGAGGCTGGCATCCGCTTTCAAGCTATCCATGCTATCAAAGCGGGCCTCGTCCAGGCGAACCATGATTCGTTGCTCAATCGCAATGTAGCCGTCGGAAAAGTCTACCCGCTGCTTACGCTCATCCGTGATTGTGATCCCGTCAGCCGCCATATCGAACTGGCCTTGCGAGACGGCCACAATTATGCCATCCCAACCGATCTCTTTATAGACCGGCTTGCAGTTTAAGCGCTGGCAGATTTCTTTTAAGGCGTCGTAGTCCCAGCCATCCGCTTTGCCGTTATCCAGCCGGACAAAATTGAAGGGGATATAGGCATTCTCAATGGCAATCGTCACTTCGCGTCCCCCGCAATCGAACAAGTCTCCTTTTGGGAGGCAGGGGCCGGTGGTAGAAGCAGCTATTGACGCGGGTTGAGGTGGTTGTGTTGGTGAAGCATGGGGAGTAGGTGAGCTTTGACTAAAAAAGCTGCCAAAAATCTCAGGAATGCTTGTCTTGCCAGTAAAGAAAGTAAAAATTGTGATGCCTGAAGCAATCAACCCAATGACTACAATAAGGAACTTGTTGCTTAGACCATCATCATTGCGTGATCCCATTTACTCATATCCTTCTGGATATTTGCCAATAAAAAGTAAGTGCGATGGCTACAGCAAGCAGACGACCCCAAATGGAGTTCGCCATAAAAGAGACACGCAGGATGATCTCCTGCGCGCCTCCTCATTTCAAGCGTCTCTACTTCATGGCGCGGGTGTCGCCGTCGGGTCAGCGTAAGCGCCGGGGCCAATCTCGTCGTAGGTGATGACCGGGCCGGTCTCCGGGAACCATCTGGCGCCCAGTTTGTCGAGCGTTCCATCGGTGCGCATGACTTTCAGCGCCGCATTCACCGGCTCGACCATGATCGAGCCTTTGGGGAAAATAAATCCCAACTGGTCGCTGGACAGCGCGCCGGGAAGGAGTTTGATCTTATCCTTATTCTCGCCCACATAGCCCTGTCCGGCGGTATCGTCAATGACCACGCCGTCCAAGTCACCCGCGATCAGGGCCTGCACCACATCGCCAAAGGTGTCGAAGCCTACCACCCGATCCTCGCCGACTAGTTCAACGGCTTTGTCGTAATTGGTCGTGCCTTTCTGCGTGCCAAGCTTCAGCGTCGGATCTGCTTTCAGGCTATCCACATTGTCGAAGCGCACCTCATCCAGGCGGACCATGATTTTTTGCTCGACGGCAATGTAGCCCTCGGAAAAGTCCACCTGCTGCTTGCGCTCATCCGTGATCGTGATCCCGTCGGCGGCCATATCGAACTGGCCCTGCGAGACGGCCACAATCATCCCATCCCAACCGATCTCTTTATAGACCGGCTTGCAGTTCAGGCGTTGGCAAATTTCTTTTAAGGCGTCGTAGTCCCAGCCATCCGCTTTGCCGTTATCCAGCCGGACAAAATTGAAGGGGATATAGGCATTCTCAATGGCAATCGTAACTTCGCGCCCGCCGCAGTCGAACAGGTCTCCTTTCGGGAGGCAGGGGCCGGTGGTGGGGGCTACGGGAGCCGCGCAGGCGGCCAAGACAAAGAGGCCCGCCAACCCTACATTTAGAATACGCACAGGTAATTGCTTCATTTCCTCTAATCTCCTCTCTCCTTGAAACTTCGTTGAGTACAGGTTTAACCTTAGGCGTCTCGCCCCTGATTCTAAACCAGCCCGGCTCATTCTCAAAACGAGCTGGGCCTCTTCAATAGATTGAGCGGGCCGGGGTACAATAGCGCCGGCAACGCCTATGGTAAGATACGTCCCATCAATTAAATTCTTCATAAGGAGGACTAGATGGCAGGCAGACTTGGAACGTGGGGACATCGGGAAGTGTGGCGGTTTAGCAACAAAGAAATCGTCCAGATAGCGACGGGCGCTTTTTTCTACGCGGTGGTTTTCTGGATACTCAAAACCTGGCCGGTTTCGTTCCCGGCGGGCAACCTGACCCTGACGGTAAGCCCGGCGATTGCCATCCCGATTTTCATGGGCCTGCTCTTTGGCCCGATTGTCGGCGGTTTGACCGGGTTGATTGGTCAGGTGTTGGGCGACTTGGTCTCGGCGAATCCTTTCAACTGGCCGTGGGTCGTCGCCATTGGGCTTGTCGGGTTGCTGGCGGGCCTGGCGGTCTACCTGGTTCGAGAATATAAAACCGTGAACGACTACCTCAAGGGCGGCCTGTTCATTCTGCTGGGCAGTTGGGGCGGCGCCGCCTTTGGCGCGTTGGTGGGGGAAGTGCTGATCCTCAAGCAAGGGGATATGGCGACGGGAACAACCAAACTGCTCTCGCAGGGATTAACTTACACTCTTAACGGAATCGTGCTAGTGCCCATTCTGATTTATCTCTGGAACATTTATCAGGCCCGCAAAGACTGACACGGTGATGGGGTGACACGGTGAGTGTTTTTTAAAGAGATCACCGTGTCACCTTGTCATTTTCATTCCTCTACATCAATTTCAATAACTTCTCAGCTGCCAGCCGCATTTCTACGAATAATAAGCCGAGTGGCGCTCGCTCTCCGGCCATCACCGTCAGCACGGCCTCTTTGCCGATCGACATCAAGACAATGTGTCCCTCCTCGCCCTTGATATAAACTTTATCCAGCGGCCCGCCCCGCATTGCATTCGTAATCCGTTCACCGAGCAGCAGCATCACGGCCGCCATCGCCGAGACGCGCTCTTCCTCCATGTACGGCGGCATGACGGAAACGACGGTGAGACCGCTGACCTTGACCACGGCCGAGGCTTTAACGTAGGGCGACGTATCCAACAGGTCGTGAAGAATACTCTTGATAAGCTCCGGGGTAGAGAGGCCTCCCTTGCCCGGTTGTTTGGCCTTGCTTCTCATCTTCATTCCATTTCTCCCTGTTCGCCTTCACCCCACCTCACTTCAACAAAACCTCACCCAACTGCGCCGTAGTCTCCAAAATCAGGTTCGCACCGGTCCGTTCCAGTTCGGCGCGTTCGCCAAAGCCGCACAGCACGCCGACGGTTTGAGCGCCGGCCCGTTTGCCCGCGAGTATATCCACCGTCGTATCGCCCACCATTACGCACCGCTCGACCGGTATCCCCAATGCCTGCGCCGCCCATTGCACTGGGTCCGGATAAGGCTTGGTATGCCGCGCGGTCTGTCCGGAGACGACTACCTGAAAAAATTTTTCCAGCTCGAACTGCTTCAGAAAAGCCGTTGTGTTGCGTTCCGGGCGGACAGAGATGATTGCTAAAGGGTAACGCGCAGCCAGTTGTTCAAGCATCACTTCCACACCGGCCATAATTACAAAATGACCAACGGGCCGGCGCTTGAAGAGATCGGAAAGACGGTAGTAGACCGCGACCAGTTGGTCGTCAATCCCTAACTGATCCGGAATGCCTACGAGAGCGTTCAATGGTGATTCCGCAAACATCAGGCCCCAACGTAGGAAGGGCGTCGGATCATGCCGAGGAAAGAGCCAATGAAAAGGGCGAAGCAGTTCGCTCACGCGGCGAATGTACTGGTCGTCGGTATCGGCCAGCGTCCCATCAATGTCAAAGAAAATCGCTTGAACTTTGGAAGGATCAAAAGTCATGGTTGACTCGAACGTCAAGAATTCTATCTGAAGCGTCAGTATACTCATTTGATAAAATTCGGCAATCAAACTGTTTAAAAACAGTAGACCTGACAGGTCTTTTGCAAACCTGTCAGGTCTCTAAGACTCACGGGCGATTTTTTACGCCTCGTGGAATTCGCCTTCGACGACTTCGCCTTCGTCCTTACCACTTTGGCCGTTGCCGGGTGGTGTCCGTGACCCACCGGTTTGACCGGCCGGCTGCGCATTCAGTTGTTGGCTGAGCGCGTAACTCGCTTGCTGAACCTCATCACTCAATTGCTTGATGCGCGCCAAGTCATCCCCCTTGATCGCCTCGCGCAGCGCCGCAATCTTTTTCTCGATGTTCTGGCGGTCATTACCGGGCACTTTATCGCCCAGATCGCGTAAGGCCTTCTCGGCGGTGTAGGCCAGCGTATCGCCTTGATTGCGGGCCTCGACCAACTCCTTGCGCTGGCGGTCAGCGGCCTCGTTCTTCTTGGCTTCATTCACCATCCGCTCCACATCGGCCTTGTTCAGGTTCGTCGAAGCCGTGATGGTCACTTTTTGTTCTTTGCCTGTCGCTTTGTCCTGCGCTTTGACGTTCAGGATACCGTTCGCGTCAATGTCAAACGTGACTTCGACTTGCGGCATCCCGCGCGGGGCCGGAGGAATCCCCTCTAACCGGAAGTGGCCCAAGGTCATGTTGTCGCCCGCTATCGGACGTTCACCTTGCAGGATGTGGATGTCCACGGCCGTCTGGTTGTCCTCGGCGGTCGAGAATACTTGCGATTTCTTCACCGGGATGGTGGTGTTGCGCTCAATGAGCGGCGTCATCACGCCACCGAGCGTCTCCAACCCCACCGACAGCGGTGTCACGTCGAGCAGGAGGACGTCTTTCACCTCACCGCCCAGGACGCCGGCCTGGATCGCCGCGCCAATGGCCACGACCTCATCCGGGTTCACGCCCTTATGTGGTTCCTTACCACTCGTCAGCTTCCGCACCAACTCCTGCACCATCGGCATGCGTGTCGTACCGCCGACCAAAACAACCTCATCAATCTTGCCGGCCGTCAGACCGCCATCGCGCAGCACGGCTTCAAATGGGCCACGGCAGCGGTTGAGCAGGTTTTCAGTCAACTGCTCGAACTTGGCGCGGCTCAGGCGCACGTTCAAGTGCTTGGGGCCGGACGCGTCCGCGGTGATGAACGGCAAGTTGATATCGGTTTCCGTCACCGTTGAAAGCTCAATCTTCGCCTTCTCGGCCGCCTCGCGGAGGCGCTGGAGGGCCTGGCGGTCATTCCGGAGATCAATGCCCTGATCCTTGCGGAATTCATCCGCGGCCCAATTGACGATGCTCTGATCCCAGTCATCGCCGCCCAAGTGGGTATCGCCATGCGTCGCTTTTACTTCGACTACGCCCTCACCCACTTCCAGCAGCGAGACGTCGAACGTACCACCGCCCAAGTCGAAGACCAGGATGGTTTCGTTATCTTTCTTATCCAATCCATAAGCTAACGCCGCGGCTGTCGGCTCGTTGATGATGCGAAGCACTTCCAGACCGGCAATTTTGCCCGCGTCTTTGGTCGCCTGGCGTTGTGAGTCATTAAAGTAAGCCGGGACGGTGATGACCGCTTGCGTGACCGGCTCCCCCAGGTAAGCCTCGGCGTCATTCTTCAACTTACCGAGGATCATCGCCGAGATTTCCTGCGGCGTGTACGTTTTGCCGGTGACCGGAATCTTCACTCGCGCGTCATTGTTCGGGCCGGGGACGACTTCATACGGAACCATGGCGCGCTCATCGGTGACTTCGTCAGAACGCCGACCGATAAAGCGCTTGATCGAGTAAACTGTGTTCTCCGAATTGATGACTGCCTGACGTTTGGCCGTCTGCCCGACGAGGCGTTCGCCCGTCTTACTAAACCCCACCACCGACGGACACAAGCGTGAACCTTCTGCGGTCGTAATCACCGCCGGATCGCCGCCTTCCATGACGGCGACGACGGAGTTCGTCGTGCCTAAGTCAATACCAACGATTTTAGCCATTTTCTTTTCCTCCGATTTATAGACCTCACAGGTCTAGCAGACCTGTGAGGTCTTCTTTATAAGGTCTGGTTTGATTCTATAGAGGGGGTATCAGAGGAATGTTAGAGGAAGATCGGAGGGGTATTAGCACCCTCACCCCTTCGACTTTCCAACGACCCCGCTCGAGCGGAGCGCGGGACGGGGCGCTCAGGGCAAGCCCCAGCCCCCTCTCCCGTGAAACGGGAGATCACCAGCACCTTTTCGCGCGAAACCCTCAAAGCCTGGATGGAGGAACTGGTGTTGGTCAAATAACGAAGGTCACAGAAGAACCCCGGTTTCTTGCGAACAAATAACGACGGATGGTATTTGGCTAAAAACAAACGCCCTCGGCGCTTTGAAAGCGTCGGGGGCGTTTGTTTTTACGCGGCTGTTTTAATTTCTTTTCGGCAGAAACCGAGTTTCTGCGCTGCATGATTTTACCCCTGATCCAAAAACAATTCCCGCACCAGAGTGACCGGTTTTAGTACAAAAGTGACCTGTGCTTCCGCTCAAACAAGATAGGCCAATCGCTGATAGCTTTTGAAAGCTCGTGGCTTCCCTTTGATAGCTTATGAGAGATGAGAAAAAGTAACTTAGGCTCAACTCTAATTTAGGACGAAGGTAGGTAACCCACATGGAAATTTCACGGCATTGGCGATTACGACAGCAACGCTACTCACTGGTGGGTGAGGTTTGCCCTCACTGTGAAGTAAAAATCTTCCCACCCCGGGACGTCTGCCCGAACTGCGCCGGCGAAGCCAAGACCCCCTTCGCGTTTTCCGGCAAAGGTGAAGTCTACTCCTTCACCACGGTTTACGATGCGCCCGAAGGCTATGAAGGCACGACCCCTTACACCGTCGCCTTGGTCAAGCTGGAAGAAGGGCCGCTCGTCACCGCGCAACTCACCGATATTGACAATGGCAAAGTAGAGATCGGCACGCCGGTCGAGATGGTGACGCGCAAGCTGCGTGAAGATGGCAAGCGGGGCATGCTGGTCTACGGCTATAAGTTCCGACCGCAAGCTTTCGCTACCGCCGCCGCTTAGAACTCATTGCTTTCTGAAGATAATAGAAGCCGTCGGCTCTCCTGCTGAGAGCCGACGGCTTTTGTTTTTGTTATAGAACAATCCGCTGTCCTGCGTTTCCAGTCTTGTATAATGAACTTTGGTTCTGCTTAAGCACTTCTCCATCCGGGCGCCGCAGTCTCCAACACCCTGCTTGAGACACGATGTTGAGCCAACAATCCCGCATCATTCTCGACACCCTGCTGCCTAGCGAGGCACACCCCTCGCTGAAATACGGCGTCTTTGAGACCGACTTCGACGCGTTCTGGTCGGATTTCGAACGCACCGCCCTGCCCACGCTGCGCTGGGGTTTCCTCGCCGCCGTCTTTACGGCGAACTGGATCGCGCCGCTGCTCATCCGCCGGTTGCCGCCTGTGACTCTGTATAACCGGTCCACGCGCGAACACGCACTCGCGGCAATGGAAACTTCCCGGATTTATTTTCTGCGACAGATGCTGCTACTGCTCAAGACCATCATCGGTTTCGGTTACGGCGCCGACCGGAAGGTGCGCGAGACGATTGGCTATCCCCGACAGAGTGACGATCTGCGCCGAGAGGGTTCGCGATGATCTTCGATGGAGAGCAGGAACGCCGCGCGCTGGACGAGACGTTTGATTACATCATCGTCGGCTCTGGCGCGGCGGGCGCGACGGCCTCCCGCGTCCTGGCCGATACGGGCGCGCAGATCGCCGTCGTGGAAGAAGGCCCGGCCGTCACGACCGCCGAGTTCGGCGACCGCGTCTTTCCGACCTTCCGGCGGATGATGCGCGGGATGGGCACTCAGGTCGCGCAGGGCCGCGCAATAATCCCGGTCATTCAAGGCAGTTGCCTGGGCGGGACGACCGTCGTCAACTCCGCCATCGTCTGGCGGATTCCGGAGGAGGTGTGGGAACCGTGGAAGACGGAGTATGGTTTAGGCGATGCACTTCCACTCGACGCGTTGCATCAACATTGGGATCAAATCGAGCGCGAACTTTCCGCGCGCCCGGTCGCGTCTGAGATTTGGGGCGAGAACAACCGGCTCATGGAAGTCGGCGCGCAGCGGTTGGAAGTCTCGGCAACGCCGATCCGCCGAAACGAGATTGGTTGTCGGGGGAGCGCGCGCTGCTCACTTGGCTGCCCGCACGGCGCGAAGCAGAGCATGTTGGTCACGTACCTGCCGTATGCCTCCGAACACGGAGCCACCCTCTTCACCAGCGCGCGCGTGAAAAAAGTAATCTTGAATAAAGATCGCGCCGTCGGCGTGACCGGCTATTTCCACGTTCCGCAGTTTCAAAAGAACATTGCGCCTTTCACGTTACGCGCGCGCAAGGGAGTGATCGTGGCCGCCTCGGCGATTCAGACGCCGGGACTGTTAGCCCAAAGCGGCGTGCGGTCGCGCCACTTGGGAGAACACTTCCAAGGGCATCCGGGCGTGGCGCTGGCGGGTAGCTTCGATCACACCGTCAACATGTGGTTGGGCGCGACGCAGGGCTACGAATCGGATCAGCATCGCCTGGATCGAGTCAAGATCGAGACACTCTCCATGCCGCCTGAATTAGTCTTCGCGCGGCTTGCGGGTGTAGGCCGCGAGTGGGTTGCGGCGATGGCGCAATCGCCGAACATGGCACAGTGGGCTGTCGCGCTGCGCGCGTTGGCGCATGGCTCCGTCCATCCGGGACGCTTCGGAACCAATATTCGCTTCGACTTAACGCCGCAGGATATGCTCAATCTTCGCAAAGGATTGCGCTTCACGGCGGAGTTGCTCTTCGCGGCGGGCGCGCGCGAGGTCATTCCTGGAATTTATGGGCTGCCGGAACGATTGGTGAATCCTGATGAGGCCCACTTGCTCGAAACCGGCCCGACTGATCCGGCGTGTTACTCCTTCGCGCTGACGCATCTTTTTGGAACAGCCCGCATGAGTGTGCGTTCCTCCGAGGGCGTGGTGGGGCCAGATTTTTGTGTGCATGGAACGAAAGCCTTCTACGTGATTGATTCATCCATCTTCCCGACGAACCTGGGAGTCAACCCGCAGCATCCGATCATGGGGATCGCGATGCACGCGGCGAAGCAGATTGCGAAAGTGAATGGATAGTTATCACGCAAGCGTCCTGAGCGGAGCGCGGAATCCTGAGCGGAATGAAATGGAGCCGAAGGGTTCCACGCGAAGTCGAAGGACGCGATTCAAGGCCAGACTCTGTTACGGAAACGCACCCTTCGACTACGCCCTGCCAAGAACGCAGGGCTCCGCTCCGGGTGCGGACTTCTTTTCATCATGAAGCGTTCAATGCTCCTCACCGCCTTCACTCTCCTCCTCGGCCTGCAATCCATTCGAGTGCTCATCCCCGCGCTTGTCTTATATCTCTACAGCACGCTTCACGTAAATATCTGGATTGTCGTGATCGCGGGTTACGGAAGCTTTGCGCTCGCGTTCGCGGCCCCGCTGCTCGTCCGATGGCTCACGCCGCGCGGCACGTTTTGGGTGGCGGGCATGGGATTAATGCTGTGCCGCGTGGTCGAACAAATTTCGACCTCGCCCGCGCTGGATGTAGGTCTGGCAATCGGCGGGACAGTCTGTTTTCTTTGGCTGCTGCCGCTACTATTCGCACACGTCCGAGCGGAGAATGACGAGGGCGTCCAAGCATTTGCCATCGGCTTCCTCCTCGGTCTGAGTCTGGATACGCTGGTGCGTGGCCTGACCGGCACGCTGGACCTGAGCTGGATTCCCGGTGTGTGGCCGATTCTGACAATGATTGCGCTCGTGAGTGTGTTTGGTTATCTGCTGTGGCGTATAACGCAGGGCGAGGTAACGCTAAGCGATGAAGGTTCATGGCGCAGCCTGGTGCTCATTGGCCCAGGCTTGCTGCTCTTCATCCAAGCGCTCATTTTTCAAAATCAGGGTTGGGTCGCGCAGCTCACCGGCTGGTCGTCCGGCGCGGCGCTGAGTTGGATCATGCTCGGGAATGTTGGCGCGCTGTTCGCGACGAGTTATGCGTTTCGAAATTCTTGGCTGCGCTCGACGCGCGGGTGGCCGCTCGTGCCGGGCAGCGCACTTACCCTTGCACTCGTTTTCGCCGCTGTGCCCGGTTGGGTATTCGCGCTCGGCACCTTGGTCGGATTAGTGAGCGGCGGTTTATTGCTGGCCGTCATCCTCGGTGAGGTTCGGGAATCAGGCTCACGGGCGAGGATGGGTCGGACAAGTTTCGGGTTCGGGCTGGGGCTGTTGCTTTTCTACATCCTCATCACGCTCTATTACGTTTCATTTCTCGCGCCCGTCCCAATTCCACGAGCTGCCCTGGCGCCGGCTGCCGGGATTGGACTGATGGTCTGCGCCCTCATGGCTGCCCGACCGCGTGCGTCGATGCCAGTCCCATCAGAGACAAATCAAAAATCCCGGTGGAACTGGACGATGGTGCTTGGAGGAGGGTTGCTGGTGGTGTCCTTGGGCTTAGGGCTGATCGAACCCCAACCTGATCCACCCCCTCAAATCCTTAAGGGCTACCCTGTGCGTGTGATGACGTATAACATCCACGGTGGTTATGGGTTGAACGGACGGCAGGATGTGGAAGCGATCGCGCGCGTCATTGAGGGCGCAGGCACGGAGGTGGTCGTCCTGCAAGAAATCGAGCGCGGGTGGTTACTAGAGGGCGGCACGGACCTGCTCACCTGGCTCTCACGCCGGTTGAGGATGCCCTACACCGTTATGGGCGCGGTGACCGATCCTATCGCCGGTAACGCCATCCTTAGCAGGTCTCCAATAATAGCCTCCGGAAAAGGCGAACTGCCCAATTTAGATACATTGGTCCCGCGTGGCTATGTTTGGGCGCAAATTCATGTGGGTGGTGGCGGACCTTTGCAGGTCATCGTCACTCATTTACATCATGAGCCGGAACGCAGCGATGTGCGCGTGGCGCAAGTGGACGCGCTGCTTCAGGCCTGGGGAAAACAACCCTACACCATCGTGGCGGGCGATATGAATGCGACCTTCGATAGCCCGGAGATGCAAATGATATTCGACGCCGGCTTGCTGGACTCATGGGCGGAGGCCAGCTACGGCGACCGCCCGCCGATTGATTGGATTTTCCACACACCGGACCTGATCGCGCGTGAGGTGGTAAAGATTGAAAGCCCGGCTTCGGATCACCCGGCGGTCGCGGCGACGATTGAGCTTAAGGAAAAACCATGACAACCGACCACTTCCTCGAACTAGCTCAATCTTCCGATGCCCAGCTTGAAGCAATCCTGCGCGTGTCTAAAGGCCCAGTGCTTAAGTCATTGATCGGCTTTGAGTGGCGCGGCTGCAACACCTCGTGGCGAATTAAACTTATGGGCTTGCAGAAGTTTATCAAAGGATTTTTTCAGGAAGGGGAACGCGTGGAGGGTTACAATATCCCGGTAAAACAAAATGGACTTGACGCGCCTTGGCTCGACCTGCCATCCCCCGAATCTCCGAAGCACTACGCGTTCTACCACGTGACTGCGGTAGATCGGGAATCCCGAGATAACTTTTACCCGGAAGCGCTCTGGCTGGATTACGGCGCGAGTCAAAGAAATCCAGCTTATGGGATAGAGCGACTGATACGCGATTACCTCATCCAGCCGGACCCGGCCAATCCTGATCTCCTGCTCGGCAAGGCTTATCTCGCCGTGGGAATGTTGCGCCTCCCATCCAACTTTTTTATTCTGGAGCGCTTGCGTCCCTTGGTCAGGTAGGCGGAGGATAGGCTTTCGATCCTTCGTATAAGGACCGATTGGGCACTAGGGGTGAATAACACGCAAGCCGAGAAATTTTTCAAACGGATCAAAATCGCTGTCTAGGTGTAGCAGGGCATGATCGTTGAGCAAGCAAAACGTGGCAATCCAGCAATCAATTGTACGGCGAACAGTCCGTCCTTTCGTGCGGAGCGAGCGGTAGTTCCGAGCCGAAGCCACTGCCAATTCAATATCCCCGGTGGTGAACACTTCAAATTTAAGCAGCTCACACTGTGTCGCAGCGGCTTCGTGTTCGTCGCGCACTCCCTGAAGCACCTCGCTCAAGATCAGATCGGTGAGTCCCAGGCGCTGGCGGTCGAGTTCTTGATCCAGCCAGTCCGTCTGCGGGTTCACAACCCCGTTTAGATAATCCACCCAAACGGTGGTATCCACAATGACCATGTTAAGCCGCTAGGCTGTGATTCGACTCGAGCGCATTTCAGCCAAGTTTCCGCTCCATTTGACCTTGCCCCTCAAGCGGCGCACGCCCGCCTGGGCTTTGACCTGAATCAACATCTGCAACCCCGCTTCCACTACTGCTTTCTTGGTGGGCAGGCCGGTGGCTTTCATTGCTTGCTCGATCAACTTGTCATCAATCACAATGTTCGTCCGCATGGTTTCCTCCAGACGCAAAATAAGTTGATGTGTATAGTATAGGCGATTTATGTGTATCGGCCAAGGCCACTGCGGCTGCCGTCCAACTTCTTCATTCTGGAGCGCTTGCGCCCGACGGCAGGGAAACCTTAGGGATAGCCCTTCACCCTCGTCCCCGGTATTAGCGCCGTTCCCGCTCCCACGCATTCACCACACAGCGAATTACGCCATAGTCCATCGTCTCCGGCAGTTGCGCTTTGAGCGGCGCGAGGTATTGGGCCGAGCCAACGCTTTCAATCACCGCGCGAATCTGCTGTTGCGTTTCCTCGGGCACGACGGCGTTCACATCTACCGTGCCATCGGCGATTAGTTGCGCCAGATGCGAATAGATCGTACCGACCGTCAGTCCACGCTCGGCGGCGATTTGCTCCGGGGTCCGGCCATCCGTGAGCATTTGACGAGTGAGCGCGACCGTGCCCCCGGCGGCTTTCTGCGCCTGAACGCGCTGCGCCGCCTCGGGCCGGACGGGCCGCAAATCCACACGGATCGCGGCGCGCGCTTTGAGCGCGCCCTCGCCTTTGGGTGTGAGCTTGAGCGTTGGGTATTTGCTCCCCACCTGTTTGAGATAACCGGCGTCCACTAATTGATCAACGAGCGATTCAATTTCGAATAAATGTAGTGCGGCAAACTTGCCGTAGTTGCGCGCGCGCGTATAGTTCGCCATGTCTTTGGCCGCCGAGCCTTTGAGCAGGTGCGCCAGTTTCCCTTTGCCGATCTCCCACTTGAGATGTGTGAGTGTGTCGAGGACGATGAGCGCCGCGCGCTCGGATTGAGATTCCGCCGGACGCGATTCGGCTTCGGCGGTTTCGGTGGGGGTCAGGCAGTTGTCGCAACACAGGGAACCGTCGGCGGGGCCGGCGTCCCCAAAATGGCGCAGGATCGTTCGGCGGCGGCAGGTGTTCGTCTCCGCATAGTCCACTATCCGCGCCAATTGATCGCGTTTATGTTCGCGCCGCACGGCCACGTGTTGCGCGACGGCTTGCAGTGCGGATTCCGAAAAGGGACGCGCCTCGGCGCGGATACGCCCGAACGCTTCGTCGGGCGCGCGTTGGACGGCCCCGGCGGCCTCCAGTTGTTCGAGCGCGACGCGCGCTTTGACGGCGGGTAAGCCAATCGCTTGCTCCAGTTCTTCAAGCGTGATTCCCGTTTTAGCGAGTGGGCCGGAGAAAAAATTGTGCGCGGCGCGCAACTCCTGCGCCGAGGGCGAATCGTTTTCGATGAAGAACTCGTGAAGCGCGGTGTCTTTGGGGGAATACAGCAGCAGCGCGCGGGCCGGAAGTTCATCGCGCCCGGCGCGGCCCGCTTCCTGATAATACGCCTCAAGCGTGCCGGGCAGCGCGTAGTGCAAAACAAAGCGCACATCCGGCCGGTCAATCCCCATCCCAAACGCGTTGGTCGCGACGACGAGCGGCAGGTCACCCGCCATGAAAGCGTCCTGCGTTTCGGCGCGCGTCGCCGCGTCGAGCGCGCCGTGATACGGCCGCGCCGGGAGGTGGCACACATCCCGAACGAACTCGGCGACTTCTTCCGCGTCGCGGCGAGTACCCGTGTAGATAATGCCGCCGCCCTCCGCCTGCGCTAAAAAATCGCGCACCAGATTCAGTTTGGCTTTGGGCGCGGGCGTGGAGAAAACTTCAAAGGTGAGATTCGGGCGGTTGAAGCCGGTGATGACTTTTTCGGCGCGCGGCAGACTGAGCAGTTGCAGAATATCATTTTGCACGCGCGGGGTGGCGGTGGCCGTCAGAGTGAGCGTGACGGGGAAATTAAATTCGCGCCGCGCCTCCGCCAGGTGCAGGTAATCCGGGCGAAAGTCGTGGCCCCATTCCGAGAGGCAGTGCGCTTCGTCAATCGCCAGCAGGCTGAGGGAGACACGCGCCAATGCTTCGCGGAAGGCCCGGCTGCGGAGGCGTTCCGGCGCGACGAGGACGATTTTGTATTGGCCCTCGGCCAGCGCGCGCAGCCGGCGCGCTTGTTCGGCGGCATCCAGGCTAGAGTTGACGAACGTCGCCGGGATGTCCCGCCGCGCGAGGCTGTCCACTTGATCCTTCATCAACGACACGAGCGGCGAGATGACGAGCGTGACGCCCGGCAGCAGCAGCGCGGCCAGTTGATAGATGAGCGACTTGCCGGAGCCGGTGGGCATGACGACGAGCGTATCCCGGCCATTCAGAACATGCTCCAGCGCCGATTCTTGCCCCGGTCGGAAGGCGGGAAAATTAAAGTAGTGATGGAGTGCGGCGTGAGGCTTCATGGGTGAGTCAACGGATGAAACTGATAGAACGAATGGGAAGAGATGATAACTGATGGGATTTCATTGCTGAATTTGTTTAGGTCGGCAGCGCTGCGAAATGATAATCGAGGAGGCGGGTGGTGTCCATCAAGTTTTTTGATTACGCTTGGCGCTTTTTAATCACGAATGGCACGAATACGCTTCGCGCGAATGGCACGAATGGGTTCGGCGTCAACCTGCGAAGCAGGTTTCAGAACGCTAGGCGTCGGATTTTATCCGATGCCGTTTTTGTGACCACCGAACGCCATCGGATGGAATCCGACGGCTAACAAGCATTAAACCCGCTACGCGGGTTAGGCGCTTTCCCAATTCTCAATTCATTTCAGTTGGCATAGGCTATAATCACCTCGCCAATTGCTAGTTTCTCATTCTTGCGGATGTTTATACCCGGTGCTCAGCCTCACCCCCGGCCCCTCTCCTGAAGCGTCCCTTTGACTGCGCTCAGGGTTCCCGCTTCAGAAGAGGGGAGAAATACAGATCGCTCTGCTCCCCCTCTCCTGACGACGCTCTTGTTCTTTGTCGTCAGGAGAGGGGGCCGGGGGGTGAGGCAGCTCTCAAGAAAGGCCACCGCCCATGCCCCATGACCAAACCTATTCCGCAGCAGAAAAGAAAATCGAAGAAGCGCGGCGCTCGGGCGCAACGAAACTTGATCTCAGCGATATGGAACTGACTGAATTGCCCGAGTCGCTGGGACAACTCACGCAGTTGCAGTCACTGAAACTCTCCCACAACCAACTGACAGCACTACCGGAGTGGCTGGGACAACTCACGCAGTTGCAGTCGCTGGATCTCTACGGCAACCAACTGACCGCACTGCCCGAGTCGTTGAGACAGCTCACGCAGTTGCAGTCGCTGAATCTCTCCCACAACCAACTGACGGTACTGCCAGAGTGGCTGGGCCAACTCACGCAGTTGCAAGAACTGAATCTCTTCAACAATCAACTAACAGCACTGCCCGAGTCGCTGGGCCAACTCACACAGTTGCAGTCGTTGGATCTCTCCCACAACCAACTGACAGCACTGCCCGAGTCGCTGGGACAACTCACACAGTTGCAGTCGCTGAGTCTCTCCGAAAACCAACTGATGGCATTGCCAGCGTCGCTGGGTCAACTCACACAGTTGCGAAAACTGGAACTCTTCCACAACCAACTGATGGCATTGCCAGCGTCGCTGGGTCAACTCACACAGTTGCAATTACTGAATCTCTTTGGCAACCAACTAACAACACTGCCAGAATCTATCGGACAACTCACACAGTTGCAAGAACTATTCCTTTTAGATAACAAATTGACCACTCTACCTGATTCGCTTGGCAATCTCACCGAACTACGCTCGTTATCACTTTCGCAGAATCCAATAACGACTTTACCAGAATCTTTAAGCAAACTTCTTCAGCTGAAGCAACTCGGTCTTTCTGATATTAAGGTAAGTTACATTCCTACATGGTTAAGTCAACTCACCGAATTGGAACGTCTTGGCTTGGCAAGTAATGAGTTGAATACTTTACCCGACTCACTCAGTCAGCTAATAAAACTGCGTTTCATTCAATTGGGAACTTCCGAAGATATAGAAGGGAAAAGTTTTAGGTATAGTTGGAATTTCGACAGGAAAAACAATCTTGTGTATTTAACCGCATCCTTCGCTCAACTTGAGCATTTGGAAGGACTCGATCTCCACGACAACCCCCTCAACCCCGAACTCGCCGAAGCCTACAAACAAGGCATCGAAGGCGTCAAAGCCTACCTGCGCGCTAAAGCCGGAGCGCAGATCATCCTCAACGAAGCCAAACTCATCCTCGTCGGCGAGGGCGAAGTGGGCAAGACCTGTTTGATGGACGCGCTGCTCGGCAAAATGTGGAAGAAGCATTCCTCTACACACGGCATCAAAATCCAGCCGGTCATCGTCACCGACTCCAAAACCAAAAAAGAAATCACACTCAACGGCTGGGACTTTGGGGGGCAGCGCGTCTACCGTCCCACGCACCAGTTATTCTTCAGCGCGCCCGCCGTCTATCTCGTCGTCTGGAAACCGCGCGAAGGGCCGCAGCAGGGCTTCGTCAAGGAATGGATTCAACTCGTCAAGCGCCGTGAGCCGAGCGCCAAGATCATCGTCGTCGCCACGCACGGTGGCCCTAAACAACGTCAGCCCGACATTGACCGTCAGGAGCTGTAGGATTTATTCGGCAAGGAAACTATTGTTGACTTTTTCTTTGTGGACAGTAAGCCCGATAAAAATGGCAAACGCAAGAATATTGATAAACTTAAACGCACGATCGCGCGCGTCGCCGCGACATTGCCGGAAGTCGGGCGTTCCGTCCCCAAAAGTTTTCAGGATGCCCGCCTTGCCCTACAAAAGAAACGCGTTCCCTACCTGCCTTTTGAAGAAGCCCTCGCCCTCTGCCGCGCGCACAAGATGGACGATGAAATCGCGCGCCTGTTCATCACCATCTCGCACCGTCTCGGCCACCTCACGCATTACGAAAACGACCCCGCGCTGCGCGACATCGTCATCCTCCGCCCGGACTGGCTCGCGACCGCGATGAGTTACGTCCTCGACGATGAGCAAACGCGCAATGCACATGGCCTGGTGAAATTCTCGCGCCTCGGTCAATTATGGGATGACAAGACTCGCGCGGCGGATACCCGCTACCCGGCGGCTCTCCACCTGATTTTCCTCCGCTTGATGGAACGCTTCGATCTTTCCTACCGCGTGGCTGATCCCGCTTCGAAAAGCGACTCCGACCCTCAAAGCCTGATCGCCCAACTCGTCCCGGATAATCGGCCCAATAATATTGATCGCGCATGGTTGGCAACGCCCGTCGCGGGCGATCTCGAGCAAACCCAAATCTGCCGCATCGTGGACGCGCAGAAGGGGCAATCTGCTGGCGCGGAAGGCTTGTTTTATCAGTTGATCGTCCGCCTGCACAAATACTCGCTGGGGCGCGTCAACTACAACGACAGCGTCCACTGGCAGCGCGGGCTGGTGTTGGATAACGACTACAACGGGCGCGCCTTTCTCGAACACAAAGGCAATGATGTCCACATCACCGTCCGCGCGCCGTATCCGCAAGGCTTGCTGACCATGCTGACCGAAGAAGTGAAATACTTGGTGGAAAGCTTTTGGGAAGGTCTGCGCTGTGAGGTCATGGTTCCGTGCGTCACGCCGTGTGGCAAGGACGCCGCTGGAACAGGCTTGTATGAAGTCGAAAAACTAATTGATAGTAAACGCAAAGGCCGGCCGGATTTCCCGTGCCCGGTCTGCACCGAATGGCAAAGCATTGATCATCTCTTGCTCAATGCGCCGACCGCTCAGCCCATCGCGGCCTACGTCCTGATGACTGAATTTGCCGAAGTCAAACGCGGACTAGCCGTCATTTATCGAAAGATGCTCCAGGGGCAGGCTGAAACTAAAGAGAGTCTCACCGGGCTGGACGCGAATGACCAGAAACTCCTCAGCCAAATTGATGCGTCTTTCACCGGTTTGTTGCGCGCGCTTGCGGATGAAGCCAAAGAAGGCCCGCGTTTGTTCAGCTTGATTCCCGTCGAACGCGACCGGTTCGACCCCCAAAACTGGGTGTCGGCCCGCTTCCGATTAACCTTGTGGTGTGAGCATATCCGCGTCCCGCTCCCGCGATTGAATAACGGCAGCAAAGAAGGGGTTTATGAATTTGATGTTAAGCGAGAATGGCTCACGGAGTATGCGCCCTTCTTGAAAGCGCTCACGATCACGCTCCGGACTTTATTGCCGGTCGCCTTCTCGGCCGCGCAATTGCTCACGGATGAATCGGTTTATAAAGCCGTTGAAAACGAACTGGACTTCAGCCAAACGTGCCTGGACGCCTTACTCACCGACAGTGAAGACCTGGGCAAACTCTTTACCGAAGACCTTACTCTGGAAAAGAGCGATGTGAGCTTAGCTCGCCGCAGGCCCCAGCCAGGGGGTGGACGACCGGAAGCCGCGCATGGCGCCGCGCTCCGGGAGTTCCATGCCTTGCTCAACAAGCTTGACTCAAAAAAGAGATACGGCGGCCTCGTGCGCGTGACGAACAAACGCCAGGAGTTTCTGTGGGTCCATCCGCAGTATGCGAAGGAATACTAATTTGGAGCAGATTTTGCCTGTTTCTTCCGGCTGACCTAATTTTTTGTAAAATACATAGCGTAATCTGAACTTGGGAATGGAGATAAATATGGACAGAATCATCGGCGTGACCGAACTGCAGCGCAAGTTCCGGGCCGTCTTTGACGAAGTGGCCCGGAAGCATACGCCTTACATTCTCACCCGCGGCAGCCGTCCGGAGGCCGTGCTAATTCCCTATGACCAGTATGTGCGGCTTATGCGCGCTGATGAGGCCGGGGTGTTGAAGCGTTTTGACGCCCTCCTCGACCGGATGGCACATCAGAACGCAAATTATTCGGAGGCTGAAGTCGAGGCCGACTTACTGGCCGCGACCAAGACCATCCGCTCCCGTAAGCGCAAATAGCCGAGTCGCAGCATGTGGCGCGCGGTCGTAGATACCAATCTCTTATGGACGAATCCTCCATCGCCAATTACATCACGCAAACTTTTCCGGGGGTCGAGACCACCACCAACTTCGGCTACACCTTCTTTTTCTATGGCTCCGATCACACCCTCCCCTTCGCGACGCTGGCCTCTTCGGACAATGAGTATGAGCACCTCTCTAACCTGGACCGTCCCGGCGTCTTTCGCCTGAATATCGGCGTCAGCCAACAGACTTTTCAATCGCTCTTCGGTACCGCGAAAGTGGATGTCAGCCGCTATGATTTCACCGTTTTAGACGTGGTTATGCCGCATCCCGATTATGCGCCGCAACATTTCATCTGCGTGCTTTCGCCGAGTGACGCGACGTTTGAGAGAATAAAGGCTTGGCTGGCTGAAGCCTATGAGATCGCCGTTCGGAGATATGCCCGACGGAACAAAGATAAATGATCCGTTCGCATCCTATCGCGGTGGCGAGCGTCAATCACAATCCTCTTCTTGCCAAGTAGGGGTAAAATCAGGTTGCAATAACCCATCCCCTCACTCCCTGGCCCATTGACCATGAAACGATACCGACTTACTTTCCTTCTCACCCTCTTACTCACGGCTGCCGCGTGCGGCCCGGCGTCGAGCACTCAAACGGCTGTGCCTTCTCCGACCTCCATCGAGACAAATGCAACCGAGCCACCTGCCTCTTCTCCAACGCCGGCCTCTCCCACTGAAACCCCAGCCGCTTCATTTAAAATTGAAGAATATCCCGTGCCGGCCGGTTCGCATCCGCATGATGTCGCACCGGCGCCGGATGGATCGGTTTGGTACACCGCGCAAGCCACCGGGAAATTGGGGCGGCTGGACCCGGTCACCGGCGAGGTCACCGAGATTCCGCTGGGCGACGGTTCCGCGCCGCATGGTGTCATCGTCGGGCCGGACGATGCGCCCTACATCACCGATGGCGGTTTGAACGCGATTGTGCGCGTTGATCCGGTCAGTCACGCAGTAAGTGTTTTCCCGCTGCCGTCCAATCGCGCGGAGGCCAACCTGAACACCGCGGTGTACGATGCCTATGGCATCATGTGGTTCACCGGACAGGCGGGTATCTATGGACGCTTCGATCCGGGGACGGGCGGAGTCCAGGTCTTTGACGCGCCGCGCGGGACGGGGCCCTATGGCATCGCGCTCACCCCCTCCGGGGAAATTTATTACGCCTCGCTTGCCGGGAGTCACATCGCGCACATCGCCGCCGATGGGCGAACCGTCCTGGTCCTCGAACCACCCACACCCGACCAGGGCGCGCGCCGCGTTTGGAGTGATTCGCTGGGCCGGGTGTGGGTAAGTGAATGGAATGCAGGACAAGTGGGCAGGTATGATCCGGCGACCGGCGATTGGCGCGAATGGAAACTGCCCGGCGATCATCCCCAGGCTTACGCGGTCTACGTGGATGAGCATGACCTCGTCTGGCTGAGTGATTTCGGCGCGAATGCCATCGTGAGTTTTGACCCGGTGACCGAGACCTTTAGCACGTATCCGTTGCCCAGCCCGGACGGCGCCGTGCGGCAGATTCTGGGACGGCCCGGCGAAGTCTGGGGCGCGGAGTCCGGCGCCGACAAATTGATCGTGATTCGGACCAGCAGTGCCCAATGAAAGGAGGAAAGATCATCCACGCGGATGCACGCCAAGACAGTTAACACCCATCCCCCAACCATCCCACGACTCGGTCGTCACACCTAAGGAGGAAACTATGGCCACTGATAATTATTCCCACCCGGAAGTTTTGGTCGAGACCCAATGGGTGGCGGATCACCTCAACGATTCGACTTTACGGCTGGTGGAAGTTGACGTGGATACCGGCGCGTATGACTCCGGCCACATCCCCGGCGCGCTCGGCTGGAACTGGAAGAAGGACACGCAACAACCCATCCGCCGCGACATCCCCGACAAAGCCGGGGTAGAAAAACTCTTAAGCCAGTCCGGAATTTCCAACACCACCACCGTCATCTTGTATGGCGACAACAACAACTGGTTCGCGACGTTCGCCTTCTGGCTGTTGAAGCTTTACGGTCACGCCGATGTACGCATGATGAACGGTGGACGCAAGAAATGGGTGGACGAAGGCCGGCCGCTGACGATGACGGCGCCAACCGTGACGCCCACGACCTATCATGCGCAGGAACCGGATCAGACTATCCGGGCCTTGCGGGATCAGGTGCTCGCCGGTTTAGGCAAACCCAAGCAGGGCTTAGTGGATGTGCGTTCGCCGAAGGAATACAGCGGCGAGCTGCTCGCCCCGGAAAACTTGCCACAGGAAGGCGCACAGCGCGGCGGTCACATTCCGGGCGCTAAGAATATTCCCTGGGGTCAGGCTGTACGGGAAGATGGCACCTTCAAATCCGGCGAAGATCTCAAAGCGCTGTACGGCAATCAGGGCATCACGAATGATAAAGAGATCATCGCCTACTGCCGCATTGGGGAAAGGTCGTCGCATACTTGGTTCGTGCTCAAATACTTGCTCGGCTATCCCTCCGTCCGCAATTACGACGGTTCCTGGACCGAGTGGGGCAGCCTCATCGGCGCGCCGATAGAGAAGTAAAGAAACAGGGAACTCAGGGACCTTGGGGGAACTGAAAGTGCTGGGAACTCAAGGAACTGAGGGAACTAAAGGAAACTCCTTCAGTTCCTTCAGTTCCTGTTTCTTTTTATCCGATTTCGTCCTACAACCTAACAAGCCTTCGGCTGATAGCCCTCCTCGCCGGGAACGGTTATTTTGTTACTGCGGAGGGTTATCCTATGTTCACGACGGCCAATGCCAACCTTATGCAGTTAAGGACTCTAATCCCATGACTGCGCAATTCGTCCAATTCAAATTTGATTCAGTCCAACTCGAAGGCAACTTAAGCCTGCCGCCAAATGCATCGGCGGTGGTTGTCTTTGCGCATAGCAGCGGGAGCAGCCGTTACAGCCCGCGTAATCTCTACGTCGCCCAAGCCTTGCAGGCGGCCGGACTGGGCACGCTGCTGTTTGATCTGCTCACCTCGGAGGAGGAACGCGAGGACCGGCGGACAGCGCGCCTGCGTTTCAATTTTCGCCTGCTCGCTCGGCGTCTGGCGAGTGCGGCGGATTTGATGACCCAGCATCCGCAAACCGCGCACTTGCGGATTGGATTTTTTGGAGCGAGCACCGGCGGAGCGGCAGCGTTGGAGACCGCCGCCGAGCGCCCCGAGTTGGTCCACGCGGTCGTCGTGCGCGGCGGCCGGCCGGATTTAGCCGAGGCCGCGCTGGCGCGCGTCCGCGCACCCACGTTGCTCATCGTGGGCGGGAGTGACCTGCCGGTCCTGCCGCTCAATGAAGAAGCCCTCACCGAACTCACCTGCGAGAAAAAACTGGAGATCATTCCCGGGGCCGGCCATCTGTTTGAAGAACCCGGCGCGCTGGATGAGGTCGCCCAATTAGCGGCACAGTGGTTCAATCACTATCTGAGCCCCGTGGCGGTGTAAGTGGGAGTTTCATTCCCGCGCAGGTCGAAGACCTGCGGCCTTTATTCAGGTTAACCTTAATTGCTTTACGCTCTAGGCGGCGGCTTGAGCGAGAATTTTGTTAAGCAATTTACGTTAACCAGAATAGGGTGCGGGAATGACGTAGGTTTTTCGTAGAATCCCCTCTTTCTAAAAATCTTCTATAATCAGCCTCATTCAACTTCATCTTGTTTACCGCCGGCTGGGCGCGGGGGCATTAACCCCGGCGCTTTTTTATTTTTTGATGCGCGGGAAAGGGGTGAAGGTGCGCCGCATGTAGGGGCGAGCGGCCGTTCGCCCTTACGTGCGGCGCACCTTCACCCCCGATCTACGACCCTTAACACCCGATCCAAACGACAAATGAAGATAACGACGATTGGAGAGACCATGCCCGCTAAACTCTACCGCCTCAGTTTATCCGCCTGTGTCCTGTTCGTGGGGGTCGCGCTGGCCGGTTTAGCGCTGGCATCGCTCAAACAACTCGCGCCGCTTGAGGTTCCAGTGGCGCAGAACCTGGGAGCAAAAGCTTCGGATGAAATTCCCGCCGCGTGGTGGGCGACGGTGCAAGAAAATTTGCGCCGGGAAACCTATGCCTTTAATCCCGGCGCTTCAGTTGAAAAAATCTATCACGCCAACAACCTCGCTCAACGCCTGCACGCCACCTTCGCGCCCGAGGGCCTGCGCCTGTCTTCCCTGAATGACAAACCATCACCGGCTACGGCGGTAGAGATTGAAAAAGCTGCATCCCAATCAAAATGGAACTGGAACCTGCGTCTGACCGCTTATGGGGTTGCCGGAAAAGATCCCCAACCGCTCGACGCGCCTCAGTTAACCACGCAGGGCGACCGGCTGGAATATCACTACAGCGCGCCCATCGTCGAATGGTATCTCAACGACCCGCGCGGCCTCGAGCAAGGCTTCACGCTTCTTAAGCACGAAGGAGCGGACACTTCGTCTGCAACCTTCTTCCTCGATCTCACCCTCACCACGGACCTGAAACCCACCCTTTCCGCCGACGGCCAAACGCTCGACTTCACCGACCTGAACGGCGCGCCGGTGCTGCGCTACGATCATCTCTATGCGTCCGATGCCACCGGCCGGGAACTGGCCGCTTACCTGACCCTTCTGCCTAAAGAAAAAGACAATCAGCCGCTGACGCTGCGTCTCAACGTAGACACGACCGGCGCAATCTATCCTTTGACCATTGACCCGCTCACCACTGCTCCCAACTGGACAGCGACTGGCGAATCGAATGGGGATGACTTCGGAGCGTCACTCGCAACCGCCGGCGACGTGAATGGCGACGGTTATAGCGATGTCATCGTTGGCTCTTCTTATGACACTGGCGGCGGGAATGTGGATGAGGGTCGGGTCTATCTCTATCACGGAACGGCCAATGGCCTGAGCCTCACCCCGGCTTTCACCGCCACCGGCGAAGGCTTCGCCAACTTCTTCGGCAGCTCGGTCGGAACGGTGGGCACCGCGGGTGATGTGAACGGTGACGGCTACGCCGACGTTATCATTGGCGCCCTCGGTTACGGCGGCAACATTGGCCGAGCTTACATCTACCACGGGTCAGGCACCGGCCTCAATGCGACGCCCGCTTTAACCCTTACCGGCGAAGCCGGTGGTGATTACTTTGGCAGCCATGTCGCCACGGCCGGCGATGTCAATGGTGATGGCTACAGCGACGTCATCATCGGCGCGAACGGTTATAACACTAACACCGGCCGAGCTTACGTCTATCACGGATCGGGCGCGGGTCTGAATGCAACGCCCGCGATTACCTTCACCGGTGAGGTCAGTTTTGATTACTTTAGCAGTGCGGTCGGGACGGCTGGCGATGTGAACGGCGACGGTTACAGTGACATCGTCATTGGCGCCTATGGTTACGCCACAACCACCGGGCGGGCTTACGTTTACCACGGGTCAGGGACGGGCTTAAGCGCGACACCCGTCCTCACCGCCACGGGCGCCAATGTTTACGCCAGCTTAGGCGTTGCCGCCGGGACCGCCGGGGATGTGAACGGCGACGGCTACAGTGACGTCCTCATTGGTGCGTCGGGTTATGTTGGCTCCGATCCGTTTAAAGGTCGCGCGTACCTGTACCTCGGCTCGGCGAGTGGTTTGACAACCTCCACGCTCATCGCCACGGGCGAAGGGAATAATGATCAAATGGGTTCAGCCGTTGGGACCGCCGGTGATATGAATGGCGATGGCTACGCGGACGTGATTATTGGCGCGCATCGCTATCCGAACGACGCCAAAACCGGTCGCGCTTATCTCTACACCGGCCAAGCCACCGGCTTGAGCACCAGCCCCATTTTGACCTTCACCGGTCAAATCACCGATAGCCGATTAGGTGTCTCGGTCGGGACGGCGGGTGATGTGAATGGGGATGGCTACGCCGATCTCCTCCTCGGTGAACCCGGCCCCTTCACCACGGCCGGTCAGGCTTACGTTTATTTGGGGTCCGCGAATCCCTTGAGCGACGTGCCCGTCTTTACCACCACGGGTGAAAATGTAGATGATGTGCTGGGCTATTCCGTCGCCACCGCCGGGGATGTCAATGGCGATGGTTACGCGGATGTCATCATCGGCGCACCGAATTACCTGTCCATTACTGGACGCGTCTATCTCTACACCGGATCAATCACCGGCCTTAACGCCACGCCCGCCATCACCCTCACCGGTAAAAATGAATACGATGGCTTCGGGGCCTCGGTTGGGACTGCCGGGGATGTGAATGGGGATGGTTACGCGGATGTCATCATCGGCGCATCGGGCTGTAGCTGTGGGACCGGCCAAGCCTACGTCTATACCGGATCAGCCAGTGGCCTAAGCGCCACGCCGGTCTTCACAGCGGCCGGTGAAATGGCGGGAGACCTTTTTGGTGAATCCGTGGGAAGTGCGGGCGACGTGAACGGCGACGGTTACGCCGATGTGGTCATTGGAGCTTTGCGTTACCTGACCTTCACCGGGCGGATCTATGTCTACCTGGGTCAAGCGAGTGGGGTGAATGCCGCGCCGGTTTTCACCGCGACCGGCGAAAACCTCTATGACGAGTTCGGAATCTCGGTCGGAACGGCCGGGGACGTGAATCGCGATGGCTACGCAGATGTCATTGCCGGCGCGCCCGGTTACAACGATTCCATGGGACGGGTGTATCTCTATCAGGGCGGGCCGACTGGCTTGAGCGCCACGCCGGTTTTCACCGCGACCGGCGAAAACCCCTTTGACAATTTCGGGATCTCGGTCGGAACGGCCGGCGACATCAACGGCGATAGCTACGCGGACGTGATCGTCGGAGCCTACTTTTACTTTGGTGAGGGTGATGACCTCGGTCGGGCTTATGTGTATACCGGCACGGCGAGTGGTCTCAGCGCCACGCCGGATTTCGTCGTCACTAGCGAAAACTTTGGGGATTATCTGGGTAACTCCGTTGGGACCGCGGGCGATGTCAATGGCGATGGTTACGCCGATGTCATCATTGGCGCGTATGGCTATGATAGCGGCGATTTCCAGGGCCGCGCGTACCTCCACACCGGATCGGCCACTGGGTTGAGCGCCACCCCGGCGCTGACTCTGACGGGTGAAAACAGTCAAGATGATTTCGGCGGCTCGGTTGGCACTGCCGGCGATGTGAATGGCGATGGTTATGCGGAGTTCATCGTGGGCGCGTATCGTTATGCAAACGATGATTATCAAGGCCGCGCTTACGTGTACGCCGGAAACGGCAGTTACGGAGTGAGCGTCCGGCCGCAACAGCGGCGCAACGATAACGGCGCGCCCATCGCGCCCTCGGGACAATCTGAAAGCTTGAGCGGTTTCCGTATCGCCGCGTTAGGTCGCAGTCCCTTTGGGCGCGGCAAAGTTAAGCTGGAATGGGAAGTGAAACCGTTGGGCACGGCCTTCAATGGCGCGAGCACGCAAAAGAGCGCCGCCTGGCTGGATAGCGGCACCGCCGGTGCGGCTTTGAATGAACTCGTGACTGGCCTGAGCACCGGGACGCATTATCACTGGCGTGTGCGCGTCCTCTATCATCCGGCTACCACACCCTTCCAGTCTTACAGCCGCTGGTTCACTCAACCCTGGAACGGCTGGCAGGAGAATGATCTGCTAACTGCGGATCAGGTCATCACCGGTTTGGCGGCCGCAAACAACAGCCCGAAATATGTCTTGCAAAGCGTCGCCTTCACCGCCACCGTGACAACCGGCACACAGGTGACCTATCTGTGGAACTTTGGCGATGGCCAGACCGGCACGGGCATCACCGCCACGCATACGTACTCGGCTTCCGGCGTTTACACGTCAACCCTTACGGCCTTGAATAGCGACAGCGTCATCAGCGTTACCAAACCGGTGACGATCACCCTGCTCAAATTGTATCTGCCCATCGTGCGGCGGTGAGCACCTCTCAAGGTTTTGATGCGGATGGGGTTTCAAGCGGATAGGAAACGGACTAACGGATAGAAACGGATAACCGCATCCGCTTCTATCCGTTAGTCCGTTTCGCGAAGCAATCCGTTTGAGACCATCCATCCGTTTGAAGCCCACAGCGGCTTTACCTCAGCAACAGTGCTAGAATACTCCTTGTCACTCCCCCGCTGTGCGGGGCCTATGGGTGAGCGCGCTCTTTGCGCGAAGAGCCTCCGGTTCCGGCGTTGAGATGCTTCGGCCCACCCTTCGACTTCGCCCCGCTAAGAGCGCGGGGCTCCGCTCAGGGTGCGGGCCTCAGCATGACAGTAGTTCATCTGTTTCTGTCCGTTAGTCCGTTTCGCGCAGCAATCCGTTTGAAACCATCCGCTCGTCCGCGTAGCGACTTCGAGATGAATAGTAGCCTTGGCTTCAGGCCGATGGCTGCGTTTGCGCAAAGCATTTTGTCAACAGGTTGATAAATGACGATTGCTATTGAAAATGTCTACAAGAATATGATGGAAATATACTATTATTCAGTGCAGGCTCTTCGAGGACACCAGTTCCCTGCTAATCATATTGACTTCTGGAATGGTCTAACGGGAAAAATAATGGCCCATACTGCGTCAATTCTACTTCTGGAAAAAGGAACACAACTTACCGAACTCTCCTTTGAAATCAACTTCGGCGACTCGGTTTCTGTGATTGTGTTGGCGCGAGCAACTATCGAGGCCTATGCCACTTTATATTATTTTTTTCTGGATGCAACAATCAGCGAAGATGAAAGCAAATTTCGCTTTGCTTATGATCAGATGCAGGGCCTTCTCATCAGGCAAGCGGTTGATACACCGGATGTCCAGGCTCAACGTAGGCAGGAACAAGAACTCATTACTCAACTATACGAGACGATTCAAGATACACAAGTATTCCACGACTTGCAAACTGCTAATCCTGGAGTTATACGAAAAATTCGAAATGGTCGATATAAGCATATGAGCAAAACTGAAATGATTAGGAGATCAGGTTTTAGCCAGAGAAATGCAGAGTTCATTTATGCCTATCTGTCCGACTACACACACTCTGGATATTTAAGTTCACTTCAATTTGGACAAGCAAATACCGCCGCAATACAGAAAGACTACATGAAGATGGGAATGCACTTGGTTGCTATAACCTTAGCATTGGCAGTATGCTCGCTAAGTGCAAAATTCACTGCTGTGCAGACGGCTTTGAATGCCCGACCCGAAGATCGAACATTGATCCTAGCTCTTTGTGATATAGCGGCAAATGAGGCGTTGTTCTCGAATTAAAACAAAATATTAGCTATCCCATGTCCTCCACCACCTCCATCCTCCGTCGCCGCCATGCGCGGCGGGCAGAAGCGAAAAGCGGCGATTGAAATCGCGCCAACACAGTGCGAAGTCGCCCTGCGGCGACTCATTCTTTTAGAGTGAGCCTGCGAAGGCAGGCTTCGCAAGCTGTTGCTGCGACTTCAGTCGCCAGATATAAGGCTATGAAAAAACCATCAGCCTCTTCATCCACCCCCTTGCATCATTCCCCCTTTCTGTTAGATACTTGCCCTCATGTCCTCCACCACCTCCATCCTCCGTCGCCGCCACGCGCGGCGGGCGCAAGCGAAGCAAGGCGCGCGGAAAGCCCAGCGTAGTTTGGCCGGGCTGGGGCTGACGCTCGCCGCAACAATTGTCCTCGGAATCGTCGCCGCCAGCGCCGCGCTTGCCAGTCTCTACGTCTACTTCACGCGTGACCTGCCTTCCGCCGAAGCGCTGCAAGCCGCCTTCGATCCCTCGAGCAGTGATTTCTTTCAGACCACGCAAATCTTTGACCGCACCGGCCAGCACATACTCTACGAAGTGATTGACCCGCGCGGCGGCGACCGGCAGTACGTGTCTTATAGCCAGATACCCACCAGCCTCATCAACGCGACCGTCAGCCTCGAAGACAAAACGTTCTTTACGAATCCGGGCTACGACCTCGTCGGCATCACGCGCGCGCTCGTCTCCAACTTGCAGGGCGGCGCGGTGCAGGGCGGAAGTTCGATCACGCAGCAATTGGTGAAGAACACGCTCATCCCCCTCGAACAACGCGCGGAGCGCAGTTACGTGCGCAAGGTCCGGGAAATTCTCCTCGCCGCCGAAATCACGCGCCGCTATCCTAAAGAGCAAATCCTGGAGTGGTATCTCAACACCAACTTCTATGGCAACCTGGCATATGGCGTGGACGCCGCCGCGCTTGTCTACTTCGGCAAACACGCCGCCGATCTGACGTTGGCCGAGTCCGCGATGCTCGCCGCGATTCCTGAATCGCCGGGATTGAATCCGATTGATGCGACGGACGAAGCCAAGAAACGACAGGAAGTTGTGTTGGATGTCATGCTGAACCAGGGCCTCATCACTGCGGTGGACGCTGTCGCGGCCAAGACGGAGCCGCTCAATATTCAACCGCCGGTAAAGCGCTTTGATGTGAAGGCTCCGCACTTTTCCGTCTACGTCCGTCAGCAACTTGTGAAGATGTTCGGTGAGGATGTGGTGAATCGCGGCGGGCTGAAAGTGATTACGACGCTTGATCTCGATCTGCAAAATCAGGCGGAGTGCGTGGCCCGGACGCAGATCGGGCGGTTGAGTGGGGGTGAACCCAATTTAACGGTACCCGCCGAAGACGCGACCGATTGCGCGGCGGCGGCGTTCCTGCCGCCGGTCAGACCCTCGGATGCGGGCGTGGACCATCACGTCACGAACGCGGCCATCGTCGCCATCCGTCCGAACACTGGCGAAATCGTCGCGCTGGTTGGCTCGCTTGATTACTGGAACGCGGCGATCTCCGGCAACTTCAACATCGCGGTGGACGGTCTGCGCCAGCCCGGCTCATCGTTCAAGCCATTCACCTATTTGGAGGCGTTCCGGCAAGGACACGCGCCTGCCACCATGCTGCTCGACATCCCGACGAATTTTATTTTGTCGGATGGCAGCACCTACGCGCCGGAAAATTATGATCGCCAATTTCATGGGCCGGTGAGTATGCGCGTCGCGCTCGCGCGCAGTTACAACATCCCGGCGGTCGAAGCGATCAACTTGGTCGGCGTGGATAACGTCATCCGCATGGCGCATCGCTTGGGCATTAACTCGTTGGAGCCGGGACAGTACGGGCCGGCGCTCACGCTCGGCGGCGGCGAGGTGACGCTGCTCGACGAGACGTATGCGTACAGTGTCTTCGCGAATTCCGGCGTGATGGCCGGGCAACCGGTTCCCGCCGAAGAGCAGCAGCCCGGCTATCGCGCGTTGAATCCGGTCAGCCTGCTGCGCGTCGAAGATCGCAACGGGCAAATTCTTTATCAATATGACACGCCGCAGACGCAGCCGATCCTCGCGCCGGAACTCGCTTACTTGATGAACAATGTGCTTTCGGATAACGAAGCGCGCACGGCGGCGTTTGGACGCGGCAATCCGCTCGAGCTGGAGGATCGCCCGGCGGGCGCGAAGACCGGGACGACGAACGATTTTCACGATAACTGGACGATGGGCTACGTCCCGCAATTGACTGTCGGCGTGTGGGTGGGGAACGCGGACAATTCGGCGATGAGTGCGGTGACCGGGCTGACCGGCGCGGCCCCGATTTGGCACGCGGTGATGACGTACGCGACGCAGACGTGGAATCTTCCGCCACAAGACTGGATCGCGCCGCCGCAGATTGTGAGCCTGCGCGTATGTGAGCCATCGGGTAAGCTGCCGACAGCGGAGTGTCCCCAAACGCGCGATGAAATTTTTATTCAAGGCGCCGAACCGACCGAGCCGGACAATGTCTGGCAGACCGTCGCGATCAATCGCGAAACGGGCAAGCGCGCGACGGTGTGTACCGCGCCGGAACTCGTTGAGCAGCGTGTGTTCGAGATTCTTCCACCCGAGGCCGCGGATTGGATTCGGCAGGCCGATCTCCCGCAGCCGCCAACCGAATATGATTCGCTGGCCGACAACTGCCTGCCCGGCGGCAGCGTCTCGATCTTAAGTCCGCAGCCTTTCGCTTATCTTCACGGCATTATTCCGATCAGCGGGACGACAAAGGCGGATAACTTTAATTATTTCTGGGTGCAGTATGGGCCGGGGTTGTATCCGGAGTCATGGATCAAGATCGAAGGCAACCGGGGCGAGCAACTTGAAAACGGTCTCTTGCAAAATTGGGACACGACCGGTTTGGATGGATTGTATTCGCTGCAACTCGTGATTGTGAAGAACGATCCGAACGGTGGCCCGTTCACGTTCCAGACCGCGACGATTCAGGTGACGGTGGACAATCAGCCGCCGACGGTGAGCCTGCTTTCGCCGGTAGCCAACCAGGAAATCCGCTTGGGTGCCGATGATACGATTCTGATTCAGCCCCAAGTACAGGATAATCTTTCTTTGGCGCGCGTGGAATTTTACGTGGATAACCTGGCGGTGGATTTTGTGACTGTGCCGCCGTACTCGGGACACTGGAAAGTTGAGGACGCGCTGGGCACTCACACGCTCTTCGTCCGCGCGTATGATGCCGCGGGAAATTCGGTAGATAGTGCGCCGGTGACGATTAAAGTACTGAAATAGAGTCTCTTCCATAAGGTTGCTAATCACGAATGTCACGAATGATCGAATAGCACGAATTTTTTAGGTTTATTCGTGCTATTCGTCTATTCGTGGCATTCGTGATTAAAGAACACTATTCACCCGGACTCGGCTTGCGCAGCCCCCAAACTTTAAGAACAGGGACGGTGAAGAGGATGCCGGTGCGCGGCTGCTCCAGCGGGCCGACGATTTTTTCGGTGGCTTGGACAAACGGCTCCACGTCCACGCCATCCTCCAAAACGCTCCACAACGTGCGGTGGTGCGCCTCGGTTTCACTCAGCAAATCATGAATCGAGGGAAAAAGCGGCAAGTCGTCCCGGAGATACTGCGTTCGATGTTGACCGGTCGAATCGTTAATCGTCACGCCGCTGATACCCAAGCGTTCCCAGGCCTCCAGCACCTCCCAGATTTTGGAAGTGTCGTCAATGACAGCGACGAGTAGAATGGGCATAGAATCTATCCTCCTTTATTCGAGACTGGACGCTCGGCGCGCCCATACGCCCAACGGAGTAGCAGCGGGGTGACGATGGTCGTCACTAACACCACCAGCACGATTTGGGCAAAAATCATCTGGTCAATCAGCCCCTCGTTCAGACCCACGCTCGCGACGATCAAGCCGACCTCGCCGCGCGAGATCATGCCCAGTCCCAGACGAAAAGACTCGTCCCGAGTCAGACCGCCCCACCATGCACCCAGCCCGCTGCCGACGACTTTGCTTACAATGGCGATGAGGATGAGGACTCCGCCGAAGATCAGACCGGAACCGGTGACCGCGCGCACATTGGCCTCCAGGCCGATGCTGACAAAAAAGAGTGGGACGAAGAAGCCATAGGTCAGCGCCGAAAAGTTGTGTTCGATCTCCTGTTTGAACGACGAGCGAGCGAAGGCCAGCCCAACCAGGAAGGCCCCGGTGATAGCGGCGATGCCGCCCACCATTTCGGCGGCCCATGCATAAAGTAGAGCGGCGACAATGACGAAGGACATCACCCCATCCTTGATCGGCACGCGGGCGATGCGCTCCGTCAGGCGCGGGATGATGAAGAAGCCGAGGGCCGCGCCGGCAATCAGGTAGACTGCCATCCGTAGAAACACGCTGAGTACCTCGCCCAGGCTGCCGGCCCCACCGCCCAGAGCCAAGAACGCGGAGAGCACCAGGATGACCAACACATCGTCAATCACTGCCGCGCCGAGCAGGGTCAAGCCCTCGCGGCGGCGAATCACGCCTAGCTCCATCAGTGTCTGCGCCGAGATGCTCACCGAAGTCGCGCTGAGCACAATGCCGATGAAAACAGCTTCGCGTAAAGGGTATCCGAATAAGGCTCCCGCGCCGAGGCCAAGACCAATCGGGGCGATCACTCCTAGCACACCGGCCAGCGCCGCCGCCTGTCCGGTCTTCGCCATCTCTTGCAGATCAATCTCCAGCCCGGCCAGGAACATCAAGAAGATCACCCCGAGTTCGGCGAGGTGCTTCACGCTCTGCCCCAAGTGGGCGTCGGTGAACCAGGGCTGATGGAAATAGTTGAAGAGCGACGGGCCGAGGAGCACGCCGGCTAGCAGTTCGCCGAGTACGGCTGGCTGCCCCAGCCGTTTGCTCAACGCGCCGCCGATCCGCGCTGTGGCGATGAGCGTGCTGATAGCAAGAAGGAATTGCAGCGAGGGTGACATGGTTTGTTATTCTAAACTGCCTGAGAGCTTTAACCGCTGAGATCGCAGAGTTCGCTGAGTCTTTTTCTTTCTCTCTTTCTTTTCTCTGCGCCCTCCGCGCACTCTGCGGTTAAAAATCTTCTAGTCCAATAAGGAAAAAACTTATGCACATTTTGCTGACAAATGACGACGGCGTCAATGCGCCGGGATTGCTCGCGCTCAAGCAGGCGCTTGACCCGTTAGGAAAAGTGACGGTCGTCGCGCCCTCCCGCAATTATTCTGCGGCCGGGCATCGCAAGACGCTGCACAAGCCCCTGCGCTTGGACGAAGCCCAACTCGCCGATGGCTCTCCAGCGTGGGTCTGTTCGGGCGCGCCCTCGGATTGCGTGGCGTTGGTGCTGCTGGGATTCATCAAAGAGAAAATTGATCTCGTCGTTTCCGGCATCAATCCCTACCCCAATCTCGGTCAAGACCTGACCTATTCCGGGACGGTGACCGCAGCGCTGGAGGCGCTTATCGCTGGTGTGCCGGGCGTCGCCGTTTCCACGGTCTCAGCGACGCTCGCCAACTTTGAAAACGCCGCGCAGATCACAGCGCGCATCATTCTAACTTTTAGCGAATCCGGCGCGATGCCTAAAACGGTGCTCAATGTGAACGTGCCTACCGGGCCAGACATTAAAGAGCTGCGAATTACGCGGCTGGGGCAGAGTGTCTATCGCGATGTCTTGGTTGAACGACTCGATCCACGCAGCAAGCCGTATTACTGGATCGGCGGCGAGATTCCGACCGGGGTCGAGGCGGAAGGTACCGACTTCTGGGCATTAGCAAATGGTTACGTTTCAATTACACCGCTGCAACTTGATCTGACTAATTACGAATTGATGTCCAAACTGGAAGCGATGCTTAGAGCCAAGGAATGAAATAGGACGCAGACCTTCGGCGCAGATGAACGCAGATTATTTTGGTTTTTTTGATCTGCGAAAATCTGCGTCCAAAGGTTTTAAAACCTAATGATAAGCCGGCAGCCATTCACCGTGCGCCAAAATTAATTCATCCACCAGCGACCAAATCTTATCCAAGTCCAACTCCGCCCCGGTGTGCGGGTCGAGCATCGCGGCGTGATAGATATACTCCCGCTGGCCGGTCAGCGCGGCCTCCACCGTTAACGACTGCACATTGACATTCGTCTGGATTAGCGCCGCCAGATGCGGCGGCAGTGAACCAATGCGCGTGGGCTGGATACCGTTCTTATCCACCAGGCAAGGCACCTCCACGCAGCAACCCTCGGGTAAATTATCAATTAGGTGCTGGTTCGCGACATTTCCATACACGACGCGCGGCACACCGGTTTCCAAGCTGTGAATGATGAGCGAGCCGTACTCATGGCTGCGTTTCACTGTCAACGGTCGGTCGCTCTCAAACTCCTTCCGCATCGCCTCCCAGCCGGCAATTTGATTTTCACACCGTCGCAGGTATTCATCAAGGGGAATGTTGAATTCTTCAATCAATTCCGGTTGGTCATGCTTAATGAACCACGGCACATATTCGCTAAAGTGTTCGCTCGACTCGGTAACGAAGTAGCCGAGCTTCATGAACATTTCATACCGCACCCGGTTCCACTCCGGCACGCGGCCCTCTTTCACCACCTGGCGGATCAGCGGGTACAAGTCCTCGCCCGCGCGCTCAAAGCGCAGATAGAACGCCATGTGATTGATCCCGGCGCTCACATAATTAATTTCCTGGATGGGCACGCCAATGTCGCGCGCGAGTTGCTCGGCCGTGCCTTGGACACTATGGCAGAGGCCCACTGTCTTAATCCCACTGCCCCGCGCGATCGCCCAGCAGTTCATCGCCATCGGGTTCACGTAGTTGAGAAAGGTCACGTCCGGGCACAGGTCGCGCATGTCGCGGCAAATGTCGAGCAGCACTGGGATGGTGCGCAGCCCGCGCATGATCCCGCCGATGCCGAGCGTATCCGCAATCGTCTGGCGCAAGCCGTACTTCTTGGGAATCTCAAAGTCAATCACCGTGCCCGGCTTGTATCCGGCGACCTGAATCATGTTGATCGCGTAATCCGCGCCATCCAGCGCCGCGCGTCGGTCGGTCGTTGCTGTGATCGTCGGTTGGGTATTCAGCGCCTGCGCCACTTTGTGCGCCATGATCTCGGAAGTGCGCAGCCGCTCGGCGTCAATATCATGCAGGCGGATGTCGGCGTGCGTTAACTCCGGGAAACTCAGGATGTCTCCCAATAAATTTTTAGCAAAGACGGTACTCCCGGCGCCGATGAACGCGATCGTGGGCATGAAAAGTTTCCTTTCTTGCAGGTGGATGGATGGCACCAACTATACACTAAACCATTGGAGATTTTAACCACGGATTACACTGATGGCACAGATTTTTAAGGGTGTTTCCCTCCGTGTAATCGGTGTAATCTGTGGTTGCCTTTTGTTGCTTTCTCTCATGCTACAATGCAAACGGGATGCATCAACCGTCGCTATTTGTTCCCCCTCGCCTCGATCAACCCGAACTCTTGGACTTGGGACTTGGCTCACCGGCGGAGGCTGCGACGAACCTGGCTGAGATGTGGCGCATCAATCGCGACCTCGGCGGGTTACGGGCCCTCACCCATCATCTTTACCCGCGCCTGATCGCCGTTAAAGACCCAATCACCCTCGCTGATCTCGGTACCGGTTCAGCGGACATTCCCCTGGCCATCGCGCGCTGGGCCAGAACGCAGAACCTGAAGCTTCGTTTCTTCGCCAGCGATTGGGCTGAGCGTTGCTTAACCGTTGCGCAGACCCGCGTGAGTGGATCACCCGAAATTAGCTTGCTCCAAGCCGACGCCAGTCAACTGCCTTTTGAAAGCGTTGATTTCATCATCTCCTCTTTGTTTCTGCATCATTGCTCGCCGGCGTCCGTCATTGAAATACTTCGTCTCGCCTTTGTTCACGCCCGGCAGGGAATCGTGATGAGCGATCTCGTTCGCGGCTGGCTGCCGTATTTTGCTTTTAAACTCATCCAGCCGGTCTTCGCGCGCAACGCTCTCACGCGTCACGATGGTGCGCTCTCCATCCGCCGCGCCTATACACCGACCGAACTGCTTGAATTCGCCCGGGCCGCCGGTCTGCCGAATCCCAAGGTCTCTACCCACTGGCCCTGGCGGATGACGCTCGTCGCTGATAAATAAAAAAGAAAGAGAAGGAGAGAAAGAAAAAGTCTTAGCGAACTCCGCGCTCTCCGCGGTGAAAAGGTTTTAATAGAACAATGTTTGATACAGCTATCATCGGCGGAGGGCCGGCGGGATGCAGCGCGGCGATCACACTGGCTAAGCGTGGCGCGCGCGTCGTATTGTTCGAGGCCAAACCGTATCCGCACGACAAGCTCTGCGGTGAGTTCCTCTCACCCGAGTGCGCGGGCTTGTTGGACGAGTTGGGCCTGACGCCCGCGCTGCGCGCACTCAAACCGGCTTCCATTGAAATCGCTTGCCTCACCGCGCCGGACGGCACAGCCTGGGAGACACGCCTGCCAGGCGTGGCCCTGGGACTCACGCGCCGAGCACTGGACGCGGTCTTGGCCGAACAGGCGCAGGGCCTCGGCGTTGAAGTGCGTTCGGCGACAACCGTGACAGACATTCAGGGCAGCTTAAGCGATGGCTTTGAACTGGAGACTCGCTCAGAGCGAGTCCAGGCGCGAACGGTGATTGCCGCGCACGGCAAGCGTGGTGCGCTTGATCGCGCGCTCGGGCGCACTTTTCTCAACGTGCCGCAACCGTTCGTCGCGCTCAAGTCTCACTTTCACGGGCCACCCCTCCCCAATCGCATTGAACTCCATGGTTTTCCTGGCGGCTATTGTGGTCTGTCGGAAATCGAAACGGGTGCAGCGAACGTTTGCTTCCTCGCCCACGAGTCGATTTTTAAGAGTGCGGCTAAGGCCGCGCCGGAACGTCTCACCGAATTTCTGAAATGGATGCCGGCGCAGAATGCCCGCTTGCAGGCTTGGCTCTCTCAGGCGAAGCAAATTAATGAGCGCTGGATCAGCATCGGGCAGGTGCCCTTTGTTGGCAAGCGTCCGGTCGAAGGCGATATTTTGATAGCGGGCGACGCCGCGAGCCTCATCGCCCCGTTGGCCGGAGATGGCATCGCCATTGCCTTGCAGAGTGGAAAACTGGCCGCCGCCGGCATCGCAAAATTTTTAGATAGCCAAATTTCGGCAAACGAATTGCGGCAACACTATGCAGCCGAATGGCGTCGGGCCTTCAACGCCCGGTTCAGGTTGAGTCGAGTCTTGCAAGCTGTTATGCTGCGGTCACATCTCTTAGGGCCGGCGCTGCGGCTCATCAACACTATTCCGTTTCTGGGAACTTATCTCGTAACTCAGACGCGTTCCAATGAGCCAATCGTTTTAAATGCAAAAAGCCTTTTTTACCGCAGAGACCGCAGAGACCGCTGAGTCCGCGGAGAATTTCAAAAAAACTCGTAACTATTTAGCCTCACCCCCGGCCCTCTCCTGAATGGGAACGTGAAAAGATGCGTTCCCGTTCAGGAGAGGGGAGAAAAACATCGGACTCTGCTCCCCCTCTCCTGACGGCGCTCTTTGTCGTCAGGAGAGGGGGCCGGGGGGTGAGGCGATTGGAGAATTGCATGAGCCTTCCCGCGATCCTATCTCTCGCCACCGGCCTGCCCGCGCAACGTTACACCCAGGCCGAAATCTTTGAATACTTGCAGCCGCTCTTCACGCGCGCGCGGCATGCCCGCTCCATCTTCAATCATTCCGGCATTGAGTATCGTTCGATGGTCGTGGATCGGGCGTATTACACCGAGGAGCGTCGCACCGAAAATCGCAACGAACGTTACTTGACTGAAGCGCTGCCGTTAGGCGAAGCGACCCTCCAGCGCTGCCTCGCCGCCGCCGGCTGTGAGCCGGAGGCCGTAACCGATTTTTTCGTCGTCTCCTGCACCGGCTTTGACATTCCCGGCCTCGATCTGCGTTTGGCGGGTCAATTGGGAATGCGCTCGGATTTGCGCCGGACGTGCGTGTTGGGGATGGGCTGTTACGGCGCATTCCCGGCGCTGTTGCGCGCGCGTGAGGCCGTCGCCGCGCGACCCGGCCGTCGAGCGCTGGTGCTGGCACTCGAACTGTGCTCACTCCACATGCAGATGGATGATTCGCTGGAGAACATGGTGGTCTCGGCTTTGTTTGCGGATGGCGCGGCGGCGGCGCTCATTGGCGAACCCGCGAATGGTTTTGCCGGACCGCGCCTGCTCGATGCGGAGACCCACTGCGACTATCGCACCTTCGATCACATGGCGTTCCACGTCACCGATCACGGTTTTCGGATGCAGCTCTCCGCGTACGTGCCGGAATTGCTCGCGGCGCAGATCGAAGATTTTGTGGACGGGCTACTGCGGCGGAATAACTTAGCGCGGAGCGAGGTGCGCTTCTGGGGAATCCATCCGGGAGGAAACAAGATCCTTGATTACTTGCAATCGCGCCTGGAACTGACGGACGCGCATTTAGACTTCTCGCGCTCTGTCCTGCGTGATTACGGCAACATGTCTTCCCCTACAATTTTATTTGTGCTCGATGAAATTCAACGGCGCGGTGAACCCGTTCCCGGCGATTACGGCGTGCTGCTGGCCTTTGGCCCCGGCCTGACGATGGAGAGTGCGTTGGTACAGTGGTAGTTGGCGGCTTTGAAAGGATGAAGGATGAAGGCGGAAGGATGAAAGCGCCCTGCACAAAGTCTATTGCTTCCGTCCTTCGTCCTTCGTCGTCCGTCTCGCGAAGCGGTCACTTCCCAATATGCATTGGCATAACCACGTACAGAAAATCCTCGCGCCCCACTGGACGAATAACGCCCGGGCTGGCAGGGCTGGTGGTCTCCAAGGCAACGTTCGGAGAGTCAATCACGTTCAACACATCCACTAAATATTTGACGTTGAAGGCGATCTCCATCGGCGCTCGGTCACCATCCACGTCTATGGTGGCGTCCAACTCGGCGACGTTGTCGCCCGTCTCGGCGGCGGTGGCGGTGATGATGATGTGCCCCGGCTCCAATTCACCGCCCGGCTTGATCTTGAGGCGCGCGGTGTGCGCTGCTTCCCGCGCAAAAATATCGGAAGTCTTGCAAGCTTTGCGGAACTCGGCCGTGGACATCACCGTGCGCGTCTTGTAGTTTTTGGGGATGATGTTCGTATAGTCCGGGAAGTTGCCCTCGATCAATTGCGAGACGACTTCCACCGTGTCATGCCGGAAAATTACTTGTCCCCGTCCCGGCGGCAAACACATGAACACCGGCGACTCGGCGGAGATCACGCGTCCCAGTTCGGCCAAGGCGCGCGCCGGGATAATGGCGTTGATCGGGTCTAGCGCGGGGGTTGAGAGTTGCGCGGTCCGCACGGAAAGCCGGAACCCATCCGCGGCGGCTAACGTCACCTGCCCGCCCTCAATCCGCGCCAGCACGCCGGTGAGGATCGGGCGCACCTCATCCGTGGCGGCGGCAAAGGCGACTTGGTTGATCATCTCGCGCAAGTCTTCCACGTTGAGTTGAATGGCGGAGTCCAAGTCGGCGGGTGGGATCAAAGGAAATTCTTGAGCGTCAATCCCTTTCAGGTTGGCGTGCACACGTCCGCAACTGATGTTCAACGTCTGCGTGCGCACCGTCAACTTCATCTCGACCTTTTCCTGCGGCAGCGTATTGACTAAATCCACGAGCGTCTTGGCCGGAACGGTCGTCGAGCCTTCTTCTTCAATCTTGGCTCCGATCCAGCACGTGATACCCAGTTCGAGGTTCGTGGCCGAAAGGCGCAGTTGGCCGTTGTCAGTGGCGAGCAGAATGTTGCCCAAAACCGGCAGCGTACTTCGGGCGGCGACCGCGCGCGAGACCAGGCTCAAACCTTTAGCGAGATTTTCTTGTAAGCAGGAGACTTTCATAGGAAGTAGACTCCTTCAATCGGGGTAACTGTGGGCGGAGTATACACTGAGTCACAGGCAGGAGCGAGTCTTGGCTTTATCCTCGATGGCCTTCCGGCAGGTGGCAAGTTGTCTTCAACCTGCCACCTGCTACTTGCCACTGTTAAATCCAGCCTCGTAACTCCATTGCCTTAACCACGCGATCAATCGCCACCCTATACGCCGCATCGCGCATATAAACGTCGTGCTCTTGCGACAGCTTCAGCACGCCCTCAAAGGCCATCGTCATCTTCTGATTTAACCGGCGCAGCACCGCCTCGTGCTGCCAGTAATAGTTCATATCGTTTTGCACCGACTCGAAGTAAGACGTAATCACGCCGCCGGCGTTGCACAAGAAATCCGGGATGTTGAAAATCCCGCGCTCTTTGAGCACCTCATCGGCTTCCGGCGTCGTGGGGCCGTTGGCGCCCTCGGCCACAATTTTCACGCGCGGGCTAATATGCTTCACCGTCTCCGCCGTAAGCTGGCCCTCGACCGCCGCCGGAATCAACACCTCCACGTCTTTGGAAATCCACGTCTCGCCATCTTCAATGAGATAACCGGCCTCTTTCGCCTTGGCTTTGTCTATCGTTCCATATTGGTCGGTGATGGATTGAAGAAAGTGCGGATTCACGCCTTCCGGCCGGAAGTAAGTGTAAATCTCTTTATCGCTGCGATCATAGCACGAGACACACACCACTTTCCCACCCAACTGCTCGATAAATCCAATCGCTGCGTACTGCGCGACGTTGCCGAAGCCCTGCACCGCCGCTGAACACTTTTTAGGATCAAGCTTCAAATATTTCATCGCCTCACGCACGGCACAAATCACGCCGAAGCCGGTTGCCTCCGTGCGGCCCAACGAGCCGCCGCCGCCCACCGGTTTGCCGGTAATCGCGCCCGGCGCATACTGGCCGGTCAGCTTGGAATATTCATCCATCATCCAGCCCATCATCTGCGGCGTCGTGCCCACATCCGGAGCCGGCACGTCAATGCGCGGGCCGAGATTCTTCCACACGCCCTCAATAAAACCTCGGCATAAGCGTTCCTTCTCGCCCACCGAGAGCGTCGAGGGATCTACGATCACGCCGCCTTTGCCGCCGCCGAGCGGAATATCCGCGACCGCGGTCTTCCATGTCATCCACATCGCGAGGGCGCGCACTGTGTCCAACGTCTCGTTCGCGGCGAAACGAATGCCGCCCTTGGCCGGCCCGCGCGCGTCGTTGTGCTGGACGCGGAACCCGAACAAGACGCGAATACCCCCTCCATCCATGCGCACCGGAATCTGAAAACGAAACTCGCGCAGCGGCCAACGGAGAATCGAGCGCACCTCCTGATCGAGCTTCAGCTCATCGGCCACATGGTCGAACTGTGATTGCGCAACTTGGAAGGGGTTGAAATCAGAAGCCATTTTGGGGAAGGGGGACGTGACGCGTGATACGTGACCCGTGACGCGTGATCCGTGAACTTCACGCGTCACGGGTCACGCGTTACTTTTCAGCTTCTCTAAACGATCTGCCAAAACCTGCCTAATCACCTGCGGATTGCCTTGGCCCTTCAAACGGCGCATGGCCTGTCCGAAAAACCATTGCTCCACTGTCGCCTTGCCGCCGAGATACGTCGCCACTTGGTCGGGGTTGGCGTCCAAAATTTCCACGATGATTTTTTCGATTTCGCCGGTATCGCTGACTTGCGCCAGTCCCTTTTCGGCGACGATGGCCTCCGGCCCGCGTCCCGTGCGGTACATCTCCTCGAAGACCGTCTTCGCGGTGTTGATGTTGAGCGTGCCCCCGACGAGGCCCGTGAGGGCCGCCAAATCCTTGGGCGTTATCTTCACTTCAGAGATGTTCTGTCCTGATTCCTTCATCAGCCGGAATAACTCACCCGTAATCCAGTTCGCCACCGATTTTGGATTTAGCCCTTCGTCTTTCGTCCTTCGTCCTTCGTCTTTTTGACTGGCTACCACCTTTTCAAAGTAATCCGCTACAGCCACTTCTTCAATGAGCAGATCAGCGTCATAACGACTTAGGCCATAGTCCGATTCAAAGCGCGCGCGTTTGGCGTCCGGCAGCTCTGGCAATTCGGCCCGCACCTGTTCGACGAACGCGGGGTCAATGAGCAGCGGCGGCAGGTCCGGCTCCGGGAAGTAGCGATAATCGTGCGCATGTTCCTTGCCGCGCTGCGGCACAGTCACTTCTTTCGCTTCATTCCAGCCCATCGTCTGCTGCGCGACCGTCCCGCCGCCCTGCCAGACTTTCGTCTGGCGTTCGATCTCATACGTCGTGGCGCGCTCCATCGCGCGGAACGAGTTGAGATTCTTCACCTCGGTGCGGTTGAGCAATTCAGCGCTGCCCGCCGGACGAACGGAGATGTTCGCCTCGAAGCGGATAACGCCTTTTTCCATATCTCCGGAGTTCACGCCCAAATAGCGGAGCAGCATTCGCAGCTGAGTGGCATAGGCCTTCGCTTCTTCCACGGAGGCCATATCCGGCTCGGTCACAATCTCCAGCAGCGGCACACCGGAGCGGTTGAGGTCCACCACCGAGTGCTCGGGCTGGTTGTCGTGCGGATCATGGTGAAAAAGTTTGCCCGTGTCTTCTTCTAAATGCACACGCCGAATGCGGATGCGCTTGGTTCCGTTAGATGTTTCAATATCCACCCAACCGTTCACGGCCAGCGGCAGTTCGTATTGAGAAATTTGGTAGCCCTTAGGCAGATCAGGATAAAAATAATTTTTGCGCGCAAAAACGTTCAGTGGGGGGACCGAGCAGTGGAGCGCCAGTCCCACGCGCAGCGCGAACTCCAACGCGCGCTCGTTAATGACCGGCAGCGTGCCGGGCAGCCCCGCGCACACCGGGCAGACGACGGTGTTCGGCGGCGCCGCGGTGGAATCCACCACTGCACAGCCGCAGAACATCTTGGAGTTTGTCAGAAGTTCCGCGTGAACTTCGAGGCCGATGACGGGTTCGTAGGACATAGTTTTCTCTGCTAAGGGTGCAATCGGGTGAACATCGATGTATACTTACGACACTAGGCGCAACTGATTGTCGAAAGAGAGTTGAAGATGGAAACTACACTCACGGCTGTAGAAATGACGGGAACGATTGATGAACATCATCAACTCCAATTAGATGGAGAGCTGCCTGTCTCCGGCCCGCTGCGTGTGCGGGTGATTGTCTTATACCCCCTGGCCGAGGATGTGGACGAGGCTGGCTGGCTGCGCGCCGCGGCCCGTAACCCGGCCTTCCAGTTTCTAAAAGAACCTCGGGAAGACATTTACTCGCCGACGGACGGAAAACCCTTTCATGATCAAGCATAGCTTCAACCTGCGAAGCAGGTTTCGGAACTGTAGGCGTCGGTTTCAACCGATGCCGTTTTAGGCCGCCGAACGCCATCGGATAGAATCCGACGGCTGGCAAGCAGCAAACCCGCTGCGCGGGTTCGTCATTCTTTTCGATCCTTTCTTCTAATCACAAACCTCATCCCACTCTCACTCTCGGAAATCGAGCAGGTTTTGTTGTCCACCAGTCCGGCGGCGAGACCGAGCGGAATGAGTGCGTCTTGATTCAGATATGGCATGCCACTCGCGCTTTGTTTATTGCGTTTAGCTGTGATGACCCAGATGCCGCCGTTCGGCGCAATCTCCGCGCGCAATTTCGATAACGTCGGCGTGATTTCTTCAATTGTCTTCGGCCAGTAGAGAATTACCTCGGCCGGCGTTGCCTCATTTGCCAACTTCCGCCCAATTTTTTCGCGCGCCCGCGCCAACAGCGCTTTATCCCCTTTTCCCACCACGCGGACGGCTTGGCCGGGCTTCAGTCCCAGTTTATCGGTTACGTCGCGGTGGGAGTAGTCAGTCATGACGGAGGACGGTAGACGGATGACGGACGACAAATCACGAGTCACTCGTCACAGATCACTCTCCACCGTCCTCCGTCCTTATCCATGCTTCCGCATAAATCGTTCCATCCTATTCAGCGCTTCTTCGATCTTCTCGTACGCGGTCGCGTAGCACATCCGCACAAAACCGCGTCCGCTTTCGCCAAAAGCCACACCGGGCACGACGGCGACCTCTTCCTCTTCCAACAGACGATCCGCAAAGGCTTCGTCGTCCATCCCGCTCTTGGCGACCGAGGGAAAGGCATAGAAGGCGCCCTTTGGCTCGAAGCAATCCAGGCCGAGCGTGTTGAGTCCATTGACCAACAATTTTCGTCGGCGGTTGTATTCGGTCGCCATCGCCTGCACGAACTTTTCCCCATTGACCAGCGCTTCCAAACCGGCCACTTGCGCGGTCGTCGGCGCGGACATGATCGTGTACTGATGGATCTTGTGCATCGCGGCCAGAAGTTCGGCGGGCGCCGCAGCGTAGCCCAAGCGCCAGCCGGTCATCGCATAATCCTTCGAGAAACCGCCCAGCGTGATGGTGCGCTCCCGCATGCCGGGCAACGAGGCGACACAGATGTGAGTCTCACCGTTATACACCAGTCGGTCATAGATTTCATCGGAGATGACGACCAGATCATGTTTTTGCGCGAGTTGAGCGATCTGTGTCATATTCTCGCGGCTGATGACCGCGCCGGTCGGATTGTTAGGATAGCCGACCAGCAGCGCCTTGGTCTTAGGCGTGAGTACGCGCTCGATCTCCTCCGCCGTGACCTGGAAGTTGTTCTCGACTTTGGTTCCGATGGTCACCGGTGTGCCTCCGGCAAACACGACTTCGGCGGTGAACGCGCCGAAACACGGCTGCGGCACAATCACCTCGTCGCCGGGGTCGAGCAGGGCGGTGAAGGCCAGGTAAAGCGCTTCAGAAACGCCGACCGTGATCAGGATTTCGGTTTCCGCATCGTAGCTCACCCCATAGAGTTGTTGGAGGTGGCGCGTCACGGCCTGACGTAATTCCAGAATCCCAGCGTTGGAGGTGTAATGGGTTTCGCCGTTTTGGAGCGAGTGGAGGCCGGCTTGCACAATCGGTTCAGGCGTGACGAAATCCGGCTCGCCGATGCTCAGCGAGATGACATCCTTCCGGGTGGCGGTGATATCAAAAAACCGCCGGATGCCGGAGGTGGGAACCGATTGAACGCGCCGAGAAATGAAATTACGCATGATCTTTTTAAATCCTTCTCCTTCCCTCACTCGAATCCTATTTCGGAGGCCTCGCCGACGTTGAAACTGCGGAAGCGTCCACCCACTTTGGCGTTCTGACCGATGAGCGACTGGGTGAGCATTCCGGCCTGGACGCTCGCACCCTCGTTCAAAATTGAATCGCGGATGATGGAATCTTCGACCTGGCAATCGGCGGCAATCGTCGCATGCGGCCCGATGACCGAGCGGACGATGCGAGCCGTCGGGTGGATGTGCACGGGCGGGATGACCAGCAGATCGCCGTTCGCCTTGACTTCGGCGCTGTTGTCGTGGCCGTTGGCTAGCAGGTAGCGGTTGGTCTCCAACACCGTCTCGGCTTTGCCACAATCCAGCCAGACCTCCACCTGCTCCACGCGCATCCGTGCGCCGCGCTGGAGCATCAGATTCACCGCATCGGCCAAGAAGTATTCATCTTGAGTCTGGATGTTGCGTTCCAACTGTTCGTGGATTGCCTCCACCAGCCGCGCGGATTCTTTGAAATAGTAACAGCCCACCACCGCCAAGTTGTTCTTGAAATTGTCGGGTTTTTCAATCAAGCGGGTTACGAAACCGTCCGGGCCGACCTCGGCCACCCCAAACCGGCGTGGATCGTCCACGGCTTTAACCCAGGCGATGACATCCGCCGACTCATTTTTCAGCACTGACAAGTCGGCTTGAATAATCGTATCCACAAAGACCATCAACATTGGACCCTGCAGATGTTCCCGTGCTAAGTAGATGGCGGGGGATTGGCCATTCAACTCTTTCTGCTCAAAGTAGTGTGCTTTGATGTGAGGGTATTCCCGTTCCACATACTCGGAAATTTTTTCGCCCAGGTGGCCGATGATGAAGATGATTTCTTCGACGTTGTCGAGTGTGGCAAACATATCCAGCACGTGACCCAGCATGGGCCTGCCGGCGACGTTGATCAGCGGCTTAGGGAGGGTGAAGGTGTGCGGGCGCAGACGTTTGCCGAACCCGGCTAATGGAATAACAATTTTCATTTTGCTGCTCCCCGCAACCTGATACGCAGATGAAGATTCATGAATTGCATAGGTTGGCTTGACCTCGTACACCACTTTCCCGGTCTCACGCGCCTCGGCTAAGAGTCCGAGGGGGCTGGCGTTTTCATACTCCTCCGGCGTGAAACCGAGCGGTTCAATGTAAGTTGTGTGCGCCTGCCACGCAATCCAGCCCAGCTTTTGATGCCGCTCCAATTTGGGCATCTCCGTGAAATCGGGTGAAAGGATAATGAGATCAATGTCGCTATCCTCGCGGGGAGCGCCCTTCGCATATGAACCGTACAGAATTACGCGGTCAATGCGATACTGCTGGCGCACCGCCGCTAAATACGTCTCTATTCTTTGTCGAAGTTGATCCGCGTCAAAAACCATTTAAAGATTGCTTCCATTCGCTGAACAGCGCTCTCTGCTAATGGCCGGATAAAGATTCCTGGGTCAACTACATCCAAGGGATAACGCGTTCCGACGTAATAGACCCCAATGCCTGAAATAGATTGTGCCATTTCCGGTTCAATTTCAAAATCACCCAATTGTTCCAGCAGGGCATTCATTTCATGAGTATGCCTGGGACGTTGGCCGGTTTGTCTAATGATGACCGCCTTGAGCAATTTCTCAACTGCCTGCTGACAATGGAAAGCGCAAGTTTCGTAATCACCAGCCTCCAGCAGATGCCGCGCAGCCTGGCGGTCATTTTCAGCGTAACGCAACCACTCTTGCGGATCTGCTTCCCGATTCATAACGGCGGCTTCTGCTTATGCCACTCCGTCGCTTGCTGATACGCTTGCCCGACGCGCAGGATTTTGTCCTCGCCGAACGCCGGGCCGAGCAGTTGCAGACCGATGGGCAGCTTTTGACCGTCGAAGCCGCAGGGCACCGAGAGGCCGCAGATGCCCGCCAGGCTGGCCGGGAGGGTGAAGACATCCGCTAGGTACATCGCCAACGGGTCGTCGGTTTTTTCGCCGATCTTGAACGCGGTCGTCGGCGAGACCGGGCAAGCGATCACATCCACGGTCTTGAACGCTTCGTCGAAATCGCGCTTGATCAACGTCCGCACTTTTTGCGCCTGGCCGTAGTAGGCGTCGTAGTAGCCGGATGAAAGCGCGTAGGTGCCGAGCATAATCCGCCGCTTCACTTCGGGGCCAAAGCCGGTTCCACGCGTTGCTTCGTACTCATCCCATAAGCCGGCTTCCGTTGCCCGGTATCCGTAACGCACACCGTCGAAGCGCGCTAAGTTGGCGGAGGCCTCCGCGGGGGCGATGACGTAGTAGACGGGCAGCGCATATTCGGTGTGAGGCAAGGAAATGTCCACGGTCTCCGCGCCGAGCGCCACAAGCGCGCGCACGGCTTCGTGGACAGCCGTTTCCACTTCCTTTTCCATGCCGTCAATGAAATATTCTTTGGGGACGCCGATGCGCAAGCCCTTCAGCCCGGCGCCATCCAGCTTGGACAGATCGGGAACCGAGGTGGGCATGGAAGTCGCATCGAGCGGATCATGCCCAGCGATGGTGCTGAAGATGAGCGCCGTATCTGCCACGGTGCGCGCCATGGGGCCGATCGAATCGAGTGAGGAGCCATAGGCGATCAGTCCATAACGACTGACGCGCCCGTAACTGGTTTTGAGTCCGACGATGCCGCACAGCGAGGCCGGCTGCCGGATGCTGCCGCCGGTATCGGTGCCCAACGCGCCAAAGGTCAGGCGGGCGGCCACGGCGGCGGCGCTGCCACCCGATGACCCGCCGGGGACGCGGGTGGTATCCCACGGATTGCGCGTCACGCCGTAACCGGAGTTTTCGGTGGAGGAGCCCATCGCAAACTCATCACAGTTCGCTTTTCCAAGGATGACCACACCGGCCTCGATCAGGCGCTGCACGGCCGTCGCGGTATAGGGCGCGATGAAGTTGTCCAAGATGCGGGAAGCGGCGGTGGTGCGTGTGCCTTGAACGCAAAGTACATCTTTAATGGCCAGCGGGATTCCGGTTAATGGATGCAAGGGAAGGCTTGAGTTCTTACGCCAAGCCGCGATGCCCTCGTCCGCCTGGCGCGCAGCGGCGCGGGCTGGTTCGGGAGTTGAAGAGATGAAAGCGTTTAGGCTGGAGGCGAGCGCTTCCATCCGCGCCAGGCAGGCCTCGGTCAATTCCAGGCTGGAGGTTTTCCCCAGGCGCAGGAGGGCGGCGGCTTCGTACAAGGTGAGATCGGTCAGCGTTGTCATCAGATATAAAACACCGCCGTGGCCGGCGGTGGGGAGAGAAGCCAGGAAAGGATTGCTTTCATTCCAACACCGGCGGTACGC
>Ga0075421_100000035_pt1 | contig 97001 bp, 79 predicted proteins | sample SoiMetdeltSBSDD5_FD_75292 | JGI IMG/M metagenome (GOLD analysis project Ga0075421, IMG submission 75292) | Bulk soil microbial communities from a Populus tree surrounding site in Tennessee, USA - Soil MetaG P. deltoides SBSDD5 | ecosystem: Environmental > Terrestrial > Soil > Tree plantation... | reverse complement strand
GACCGCGGTACGAGTAGCACCGTCGATCGCGTTGATCACTGGACGGGCTGAAGCCCAAACCGCGTTGAATGCGATCGTCATTGCCGATCCGGCCAGCGATCGTGCGCCGCGATTGCCGTGGAGCCGGCGCGAGGCCGCGGACATCGCGGCTGTGCATGGCGCGACGATGCTCATGGGTGGCGAGGCGACGCGCGCTCGGGTTTCCGAGGCGATCGCGGCGAGCACGCTCGTGCACTATGCGGGTCACGCGGACAGCGACATCGGCGAGTCGTACGGCGCGCTCCTCCTCGCATCGGACGGCAACGACTCAGGCCTTCTTTCCGCGAGCGAGATCGCGCAGCTCGAGTTGCGCGCACGGCCGCTCGTCGTCCTCTCCGCATGCGGCACGCTGCGCGGCGAGACCACGCACGTCGCCGGGATGCCCAGCCTCGCTCGCGCCTTCCTGACCGCGGGTGCGAGCGCCGTCGTCGGCACGCTTTGGGAAATCGACGACGACACCGCCGCTTTCCTCTTCCTTCGTTTTCATGAATCCCTTCGCACCGGCGAGGTACCCGCCGGTGCCTTACGCGCAGCGCAGCTCGCGATGCTGCAGTCATCCGATTCGCGCATGCGTCATCCGGCAAGTTGGTCCGCGGTGGAAGTACTCAGCAACCTTTGAAACCCACAAGAGAGAGGGTTCCATGGACACGACGACAGCAATCATTCAATTCATCGGCATCGTGCTCTTTTCCGCGCAAGTCCCGAACGATCCGGGGGTCCACGCGATCCTCCCGCGGATCGGGCACGTCCACACGATTCATTCCAACAACACCACCGCCGGTCCGGCGGAAGAACAGGAGAGCTTCATCGACGACGTCGAGAGCCACGTCGCGGCGATCCTCTACCGCAAGACGGATCGCCTCGACATTCCCGGCGCGTGGAGGGCCGACGGGACACTGAAGAACGACTGGCAGTACGTCCTTCTCGACGGCGAGCATGTGCAGTTTCTCAGCAACGGCCGGAACGGGCAGCCCACCATCCCCGTGACTCTTCCGCGCGCCGGCATCGCGGAGTCCTGCAACCTCATCGCCGCGCCGACGCTTCGTTCGCCGTTTCAGGCCCCGTATCGCGGCACGATCGGTGTCATCGACATCCCCGCCGGCACGCTCGACGCCTGTGAAACGCCGTCGACGAACCGCGTCGACACGCGCCTGTTCATCGACACAGACGGCGTGCTCGTCATCGCTGCCACGAAACCCGGGAACCGAGCGAAGACGATCTCACTCGACGCGGACGCCGTCGTTTACGTGGCGAACGTGCCGCCGGGCTACGTGCTCACCGGCGAAGAGTTGATCGGCGGGGGCGAACCTCATTGGGACGCCTATAACGACATGCTCGACCAACCGTGTTCGGTGCGGCCACAGCCGGAGAAGCCGGAGGGGGTGGAGTACTGCGACGTGAGTCAGCTCACCGAAGCGTACAAGGCGGCGCGCAAGGCGCCTCCCTCGAAGGATTTCCCGCAGATGATCGACTCCGAATGCTCGAATACGCAGTGGCCCTGAGGCTTCGACGATGTTGGGGGGCGGGCTGAAACCCGCCCCTACGTCGCGGTTTCTACGTCGGGATCTTGCTCTTGTTCTTCGCGATGAACTGATCGAAGGTCTGCATGTCGGGATTGAGCGCACGCGCCGTTTCCGCGCTTCGCGCGCCGAGCACTTCCTTTTCGAAGTCGCGGTAGACTTGGAACATGTTGCCCATCTCGTCGGCGCCTGGAAATCCGAAGCCGCGATAGGCATCCGGTTCGACCGCGTCATAACGCACGTTCCCGATGCCGAGAGCCTTGCCGAGCTTCTCGCTCATTTCGTTGATGGTCAGGTTCTCGCTCGTGATGCCGACGGTCTTGCCGATGTACTGCGATCCCGCTTTGAAGATGGCGTAAGCAACCTTCCCGATGTCTTCTGAAGCGAGTCCGGCGAGTTTCGCGTCGCCCATCGGGAACACCCAGCTGTAGACGCCGTCCTCGCCCTTCTTCGGCACCATTCCGAACATGTAGAGGTTGTCCCAATAGAACGACGTGATGAGGAACGTCACCGGCAGTCCTTCGAAATACGCATCGGCCTCGGCCTTCGCATCGAAGTGCGGCACGCGATATTTCCCCTGCAGCATCGGCATGCGCGTGTCATCGGGCTTCATCAGCTTGCGTGTATCTTCGAGCGTCGACCAGATCACGTGCTTCACACCGGCGGCGCGCGCCGCGTCGGCGATGGTCTTCGCCTGCGCTTTCTCTTTCTCGGCTGAGAAGTGTTCCCAGAAGTTCGTGACGCCGTAGACGCCATGAGCGCCCGCGAATGCCTTCTCGAGGCTCTGCAAGTCATCGAGATCGGCTTGCACGACCTCGGCGCCTTTCGCCGCGAGCGCTTTTGCCTTGTCTTTGTTCGGATCGCGCGTGATCGCACGGCAGGCAAAGCCGCCGTTCGGATCGTCGAGGATCGCTTCGCACAGTCCGCCACCCTGCGCACCGGTTGCGCCTACGACGGCGATGATTTTGTCGGACATGAAGATCTCCTTTGCCCGCCGTGGGGTCAGCGGGTGCGCGATCTTACCCGTTCACGACTCTTTCGGCTCCGCGCGAGATGTTCGACTGACCACGCTCCGCAACTGGTTGCTCTTACGCAATTACGGCGGCAGGCATTGCTTTATCCCGGGCACGCCTTATATATGTAGATGAGAGTACCGATCTCTCGTGAAAGGCAACCGATCATGGCAACGACAAGAAAGGCAAAGTGGACACGCGCACAGATCAATGAACACATCAAGAAAATCCAGAAGGTAATCGAGGAGCACAAACGCCTCGTCAAGAAAGGGGAAAGCTATACCGCGGTCACGCCGGAGGAAATCGAGAACAAGCTCAATCGCACGAACTCGCCGATGATCGTGTCGCAAACCGGAAGCTGGACCGGCTCAACACCCCCCGGTGGAACCTTTACGTACAACCTCGGCCTCTATAACCCCGATCCGACGTCGAGCATCTGGATGTTTGTTCATGTCTGGGTCGGCTCAGGAAACGTCGATCCCGTTACGGGCACGTTCCTCCTCAATGTCGACGCGCGCTTTCCTCGTCTGACGTTGCCGGGGTTCGCAGGCTTGACCCTGCCTGCCGGGGGCTCGACCGTATTGAACTTCAGCATGAAGGTGCCCGCCACCGTCGAGAAAACGAACTACCTCGGCAATAGTTGTCTGATGAGGTTCACCTGGCATGACGTCGGAACCTACCTGGACCGCGCCGTCTTTGTGTTCAATGTCAATTGAGCTCTCACCAACCGATCGATGTGAGCAACTTCTCGAACCGCGGCGATCCGTGCAGCGCCGCGTATGTCGGCGATGACTTCAGATAGATCACGTCGCGCTCGCGCTGGCGGACCGCCTGTTCGAGCGCGTCGAGTGCGCGCTCGTGTTCTCCGAGCTGGATCAGAATCGCGGCGCGGGTCGTGTTCGGCTCGCCCGCGGCTTCCGCGAGCGCGAGCTTCCGCCGGAGATAGCCTTTCGCGCCACCGGTGCGAAGCGCCTCGCGAAGCTCGCGCGCCGGCGTGGTGTCCTTCTGCTCCAGCCGCAGCGCGCTCTCGTACATGTCGATCGCCTCGGCGTAGCGGCCGGCGTGATCGAGATACCAGACCGTCTCGCCACGCGCGAGCGGCGATCGCGGATCGTGGCGAATGGCGCGCTCGCTGATCTCCATCGCGCGTGGGACGTCGTTGCGCACGTAGTGCACCCACGCCAGATCGATGTAGATGACCAGCGAGAGCGGATCGAGCTCGGAGGCGATCTCCATTTCGCGAAGCGCATCGTCCGTGCGTCCGGCCACGCCGAGGTAGGTGGCGTAGGCGTGATGTGCTGTCGCGTAACGCGGATTGAGCTCCACGCCGCGTCGCAGCGCCTGTTCCGCCTCGCGCCACTTCCAGTCGTACAAAAGCAGGACCGTGCCGAGCGACGTGTACGCCTCGCCGAGTTGTGGATCGAGCTCCGTGGCGCGCAGTGCCGCGGCGCGCGCCTTCGGCATCGACTCGTCCGGCCGCGTTCCGTAAAACGCGAGCATCGTGTACGTGTCCGCCAGACCCGCATACGCGAGCGCATACGTCGGATCGCGGTCGATCGAGCGCTGGAAATGCTCGAGCGCCTGCGTGAATCCGGCGAGCGTGAACTTGTTCCAGTGATGGCGTCCCTTCAGATACTCGCGGTACGCCTCCGGATCGACGGTCGACGCGCGTTCCGGCACGCTGGCGTTTTCGTCGTTCGCATACGTGCGGAGAAACTGTTCCGCGTCCGAGGAAATCCGACGCTCGAGGCCGAGAAGATCGCCTTCGTACTTGCGCGTCCATACCGCGCGGCCGCTCGCCCGCTCCACGATCTCCGCGACAACGGTGACGTTGTCGGCGGTTCCGCCGATCGAGCCGCGCAGCACGTGATTCTCGTTCACCGGCGCTTTTCGCGAGACGACGCGGACCGATTGCAGCGGCGCGAGACGTCGAAAGAGCGACTCCGCGATGCCTTCGCCCGCGTACGCGTGCTCCGCGTTCGCGGTGAACGGAATCACCGCGAGCGAAACGTTCTCGCGCTCCGTCGCGGTCGCCGGAATCGTCTCCGGGCGACGGAAGACGTACCCCGCGATCGCAATCGCAATCGCGATGACCGCGACGGCGCTAATCGCCACGAACGTTCCGCGACGACGCTGCGTCGCGTGCTGTACCTCGATCCGCTGCGAGATGCTGAGATGTCGCAGCGCAAATGCAAGATCGCTCGCCGACTGAAAGCGCGCGCCGGGACGCTTCTCCAGGCAGCGTTGCACGATGCGCGAGATGTCGGGAGGAACCTCCGACAACGAATGCAGCGGCAGCGGCTCCTCGGTGAGGATGGCCGCGATCGTCTCCGCGGAGCTGTTGCGAAGGAACGCCGCCCGTCCGCTCATCATCTCGAACAGCACGCAGCCGAGGGAGAAGATGTCCGAGGCGAAGTCCATCTCCTCGCCGCGCAATTGTTCGGGCGAGGTGTACCCGAGCGTGCCGAGGATTCGGCCTGGCTCGGTCTGATGCACGACCGTCGTCGCGTTCGCGGACAGCGCGACTTCCTTGGCGAGCCCGAAGTCGAGGATCTTCACGCGATCGTCGGAAGTGATGAAGATGTTCTCCGGCTTGAGATCGCGATGGAGGATCCCCTTCGCATGCGCCGCGGCCAGTCCCTCGGCGATCGTGGCGCAGATCTCCGTGGCCCTGCGCCACGGCATCGGCCCACTTCGCATCGCCTCGCGCAACGTCTCACCGGACAACAGCTCGGTGACGATGTAGCGCAGACCGTTGTCTTCGCCGAGGTCGAAGATCGAGATGATGTTCGGATGCGAGAGCGCAGCAAGCCCGCGCGCCTCGCGCTCGAACCGCACCAGCGCATCGGGATGCGCCGCGAGATGCGGCGGCAGGATCTTCAGCGCGACGTCGCGTCCGAGGCGCCGGTCATGCGCGCGCCACACGACGCCCATCCCGCCCGCCCCAAGCTCGTCGACGAGCTCGTACACGCCAAGGCGGGAGGTGGGGTGCATGCAAGGAATGGTAGCAGCGCGATCGGAGCGCCGGCTTCCAGCCGGCCGGCCCGCCGCCTTCCAGGCGGCCGGTAAGATGCCGGCGGACCGGCCGGCTGGAAGCCGGCGCTCCGTGGAAATCAGTTAGCCGACTTGTTGGCGATTTCGCTGAGCCCTCACGCGCGCGTGAGATTCGCGATCAGCTCCGGCAGCGCGCCGATCTCGAAAGGCTTGCGCAGCACGCCGCCGACGGCATTGCGATCGATGAACTGCAGCGACTCGTCGGTGGCCGCGGTCATCACGACGGTGCGCTTCAACAGATCTCCGCGCCGCAGCACGAGATGCCGCAGGACGTCGAAGCCGCTCAGGTGGGGCAGCATGAGATCGAGAAGGATGCAGTCGTATTGCCCGCTCAACAGGCGCTGGATGGCGGTGTCGCCGTCGCTCACCGTCGTCACGGTGCACGTCGACGCGAGCGCAGACTCGATGCGGTCCGTGATCATCGGCTCGTCCTCGACGAGCAACACGCGCGGCGCGGAGGGCGTGGACGTTTCGCTCGCGACCGGCTCGTCGACCGCTTCCGATCGCCGCTTGCGCGCGACGACGAAGCGTGTGACCGCGCCGATCAACTTGTCGCGCGTGAGCGGCTTGCAGATCCAGCCGTCGGCGTCCGAGGCTTCGAAGAGTCGGCGCACGTGGCCCTCGTCGAGCGCGGAGACGAGAACGATGGGGATGTTCTGCCGCGAACGGATCAGTGCTCCGAGGCGATGGCCGGGGATCTGCGGAAGCTCGATGTCGACCAGCGCGAGATCGGGCGTGGACATCGTCAGGACGTTCGCCAGCTCGGACAACGACCCCGCGCTGACGGTCGAGAATCCCTCCGCGTTACAGAGACGCGCCGCCTGCGCGCGAAACGAGACGTTGTCGTCGACGATCAGCACGGTGAGCATGGGAACGCGTGGCACTCTACCATGATGAAAATGCAGGAACGATCGACCTCCCACGCCTCCCTCGTCCTCGGCTCGACGCTCTCGATGTGGCTCGTGTGGGCCGTGGATCTCGTGTGGCCCGGCGACCTCGGACACGGCATCGTTCCACGCACCGCGTACGGCCTGTCGGGCATCGTCATGGCGCCGCTGATTCACGCGAACCTGCAGCATCTCCTCGCGAACACGATCCCATTCGTCGTCCTCGGCGCGATCATCGTGATGCGCGGCGTGCGCGCGTTCGTCACAGTGCTGATCGTGAGCGCGCTCATCGCCGGCGCGGGGACGTGGCTCTTCGGCGCGCCCCACACGAATCACATCGGCGCGAGCGGCATCGTGTTCGGGTTCTTCGGCTACCTGTTGCTGCGCGCGGTGTACGACCAGCGCGTCAGCTCGTTGGTGATCGCGATCGTAGTCGCGGTGCTCTACGGCGCTACGTTCCTGACGTCGCTGATGCCGTCGCAAGGGATTTCGTGGAGTGGACACGTGTTCGGTTTCCTCGGCGGCATCGCCGCCGCGCGGCTGCGGTATCGCTGACTGCACCTACAATCACGCGCGTGATCGACTACCACCGCGAGCTCCTCGCCGACGAGATGCGCACGAACGCATTCCGCAACGCGATCGCGCAGGTCGTGCGTCCCGGCGACGTGGTCGTCGACCTCGGATGCGGGACGGGCATCCTATCGTTCTTCGCGTGCGTGGCCGGCGCAAAGCGTGTGTACGCGATCGATCAGACGCACACCGCCGACGTGGCATCGCTGCTCGCGCGTCACCTCGGCTTGAGCGACCGCATCACCGTCCTGCACGGCGAGGCGAAACAGCTCGAGCTCCCCGAGCGCGCGGACGTCCTGCTGACCGAGACCCTCGGCGTCACGGGACTCGACGAAGGGATCGCCGGCATCGTCGTCGACGCGCGCAATCGCTTCCTGAAACCCGACGCGCGCATCATTCCGTCGCGCGTCGGCGTGTCGATCGTGCCGGTGGAGCTCGAATCCGAACACGACAAGCACATCGCGTTCTGGAACGAGCCGCGCTATGGCCTCGACCTCGCGCCCGTCCGCGTGTTCGCGTCCAACTCGCTGCTCTTCGCGCACATCAACACGCGTTCGCACCTCGCGGAGCCGCAGCAGGTCCTGTCGATCGATCTGCTGCGCGACGACGCGAAGAACGCCGCCGGAACCACGAGCTTCACCGTTCGGCGCGACGCGCAACTGCACGGCTTCGGCGCGTTCTTCAGCGCGACTCTCGCGGACGGCATCGTCATCTCCAACCGCGACGCGCGTACGACATCGTGGTCACAAGCCTTCCTGCCGCTCGAGGTTCCGATCGCGCTCGATTGCGGCGCGCGCGTCGAGGTCGAGCTGCAGACCGACGACGGCAAGTCCTGGCGCTGGCGCGGCAATGCGAACGGCGAAGAGTTCGATCAGACGACCTGGCTGGCCATGCCGCCCTGCGAGAAACCGTCGACATGAAAGCGATCCTCGCTCTCGATCAGGGAACCACGAGCTCGCGCGCGATCCTGTTCGACGAGCGCGCACACATCCTCGCGATCGCGCAGCGCGAGTACCGACAGATCTATCCGCGTCCCGGCTGGGTCGAGCACGATCCGGAGGAGATCTGGTCGACGCAGATCGCCGTCGCCGCCGACGCGATCTCACGCGTGCCGGGAGTGGAGGTCGCGGCGATCGGCATCACGAATCAGCGCGAGACCACGGTCGTGTGGGACCGCGCGACCGGGCGCCCGCTGCACAACGCGATCGTCTGGCAGGACCGCCGCACGGCGTCGTTCTGCGACGAGCTGCGCGCTCGAGGCCACGAAGAACTGTTCCGCGAACGCACGGGACTCGTGCTCGACGCGTACTTCTCCGGGACGAAGCTGCGCTGGATCCTGGACAACGTAGGACGGGCTTCAGCCCGTCCCACATTCGGAACGATCGACACGTGGCTGATCTGGCGGCTCACCAACGGACGCACGCACGTGACCGATCTGACGAACGCGTCGCGCACGCTGATGTTCGACATCCGCCGCGAGCGTTGGGACGAAGAGCTGCTCGAGATCCTCGGTATTCGCAACGTCGCGCTGCCCGAGGTGCGGCCGTCGAGCGGAGTCGTCGCGCATACCGCGGAAGGACTGCCGATCCCCGCCGGAATCCCGATCGCCGGCATTGCGGGCGATCAACAGGCCGCGCTATTCGGCCAGCGCTGCACGCGGGCAGGGATGGCCAAGAACACGTACGGCACCGGCTCGTTCGTCGTGATGAACACCGGCTCCGAGGTCGTCACGTCGACGCACGGGCTGCTCGCGACGATGATCTGCGAGCCGCATCAGTACGCGCTCGAAGGAAGCGTCTTCGTCACCGGCGCCGCGATCAAGTGGCTGCGCGACGGCCTCGGGCTGATCAAAACCGCGGCGGACATCGAGACGCTCGCGGCGTCGGTCGCGGACAGCAACGGCGTCGTGTTCGTTCCCGCGTTCACCGGTCTCGGCGCGCCACACTGGGACGGCTACGCGCGCGGCGCGATCCTCGGCCTCACCCTCGGCGCGACGTCCGCGCATCTCGCGCGCGCGACGCTGGAGTCGATCGCGCTGCAGAGCGCCGACGTGCTCGACGCAATGCGCCGCGACTCGGGTATCGAGTTGACGGAGCTGCGCGTCGACGGCGGAGCTTCGGTGAATGATCTGTTGATGCAGATCCAGGCCGACATCGCGGGACTCCCCGTCGTCCGCGCGCGCATCGCGGAGACGACGGCCCTCGGCGCCGCATACCTCGCGGGCCTTGCCGTCGGCTTATGGTCGAGCGACACGATCGACGCGCAGTGGGAAGCGGATCGCACGTTCACCCCGCAGATGTCCGAGGACGAGCGCGTGACGAAGATCACAGCGTGGCGTCGCGCAGTGGAACGCGCGAAAGGTTGGGCGGAATAGCGGACAACGGCGTCCCGCCGCGATGACACGAAATCGCGTGTCGCGCACATCCTTAGAGGGAAACCCCATGGCGCGTCGCCCGCATAGAATGCGCCGCGGAGGTTCAACCATGCGTCGCCTGTTCATCGGGCTCCTGATCATCATTCCCACACTTGCATTCGGGCAAGACATCCGCCGCGACTCGGGCGGGGACTGGACTCTGTTCAACGCCGGCGGCGGCTGCATCGGCGGCTCGTCGTGCAAGGAGCGCCGCCTGCGCGTGCCGCTCGAAGACCGTCCCGTCGTGGCAGTGCGTTTTCACGCGCACGACCAGATCGGCGAGAAGGCCGAGGGCGTGATCCGCGTGAAGATCGACGGCAACACCGTTCGCGGTTCCATCGACATCCCGCGCCGCGGCGAAACGTTCACGATCGAAGTGGACGAGCTGCGCGGACGCTATCTCGTGTTCGAGCCGGTCAACAACGACGAGGTCGAGATCAGCGAGATCGCGGTGCTCTACGGCAAGACGATCGTCGGCCGCATCGATCGTCGCGATGACCGTCGCGACGATCGCGGACCGCGGGGCGGCGCCGGCTGGCGTCCGTATCCCGCCGCCAAAGGCTGCATCGGCGGCGACGACTGCGACCGCAACGGCGACCGCATCACCGTCGCTCTCGACGACGCGCCGGTCCTCGGCATCCGCTTCTACGCGCACGACGCGATCGGCCAACGCGCCGACGGGCGGCTGCGCGTGCGCATCGACGACACGATGATCAACTCGTACATCGACGTGCAGCGCGCCGGCAAGCGTCACGAATTCGACGTCGACAATGTTTACGGCTCGCGCCTCGTGATCGAGACCTCGAACGACGATGAAGTCGAGATCAAGGACGTCGAGGTGCTGTATGGCCCACGCGGCTCGCGCCGCGGCGGACAGCGCTATGGCGGACGCGAGGTCACTCACGAGGGCGGCTGCATCGGCGGCAGCGAATGCGGCGGCAAGCGCGCACGCATCCGCATCCCGATCTACGGCCGCGCCGTGAACTCGATCCGCTTCTACGCGCGCGACGACATCGGCACGCGCGCCGGCGGCGAGCTGCGCATCCGCATCGACGACGAGATCCTCGAATACGCGCTCGACATCCCGCGCGAAGGCCGCACGTTCAACGTCGACGGCAAGGGAGTCGAAGGCGACTACCTCTTCATCGAGCCCGCCGAGGACGACGAGGTGGACGTGAAGGACGTGAGGGTGCGGTTCGAAGAGGAAGAAGACTAATGTGGAGCGCTGGCGTCCCGCCGGCTGAGTAGGCGGCGAGGACGCCGGCGGTCCGCGGTGAGTCCGCTAAACTAGCGGGCATCCCATGAAATCCCCCGTCGCGGGTCTGATGCTCGCTCTTGCATTTGCCGCGCATGCGGAGCATCGCGGGCTGCCGGTCCTGAGCGTCATTCCACAGTCGCAGCACCGCGGCGGCGCACAGACGTTCGACGCCGCGCAGGACGCGCGCGGCATCCTCTACTTCGGCAATCTCTCCGGCGTCATCACCTACGACGGCGCGTGGTGGAGCACGATCAAGCTGCCGAACGACTCAGCCGTCTTCGCGATCGAGAGCGACAGCGCGGGCGTTGTCGCGGCGGGCGGCGTGAACGAGCTCGGATACCTCGTCTCGAAGCCGGACGGCGCGCTTGCGTATCAGTCCCTCCTCGATCAGCTTCCGCCTTACGCGCGCGACGTCGGCGAAGTGCGTGGCATCTGCACCGCCGGCCGCGGCTTCGTCTTCACGACGGAACGCTTCACGATCGAGTGGAACGGTGGCGCACCGCGCGTCCTCGCGCAGCATCGCGGCGATGCGGCTCCGACGCGCTGTAGCACCGTCTTTGGCTCGATCTTTCTCTGGGGTGGCGAGGGCCTGTGGGAAGTTGCTCGCGACGGCGTCACGCTCGCGGGTTTCAAGGGCATGCGACTCGACGCGGTGTTCAGCGCCAACGGGAATCTCGGCGTGGCCGTTCGCGACAACGGTCTTCAGGTCCTGCTGCGCGGCTGGGCCACCTTCGAGTTGCCCTTCGCGCCCGAGGCGTCGGCGTGGCTGGCGGGAAAACGCGTGACCGATGCGACGCAGCTGCGCGACGGACGACTCGCGATCACGACTCGCGAAGACGGACTGTTGATCCTTCGCGCGGACGGCGCGATCGACGAGATCCTCGGACCGGCTGCCGGTCTGCCGGATGACGTTCTGCTCTGCGCGCTCGCCGACCGCGAGGGCGCGCTCTGGCTCGCGTATCATGGGCCGCTCGTGCGCGTGGATCTCGCGTCGTCCGTGACCGTGCTCGATGCGCGGCGCGGACTGCGCGGCTCCGCGCGAAGCCTGCTCGAATACGACGGCAAGTTGTGGATCACGACCATGCGCGGCCTCTACGTCCTCGAGGACGCGCCCGCGGGCGCGCGACGCATCGCGGGGATCGACTTCGGCGCTTGGTCGCTGCTGAACGTCGACGGTGAATTGTTGATCGGCACCGCCGAGGGCGTGTACCGGATGCGTGGCGAATCGACGCCGGTGCGCATCGCGGGCACGGACGACGCGGTCGTGTATGGGATGACCCGCTCCGTCAGCGATCCATCGCGGATCTGGCTCTCCACGCGAAACGGCGTCGCTACTCTGCGACGCGATGGCAACGGTTGGCGTTACGACGGAATCGTCGCTGGAACGCCGCGTTACGCGCGCAGCATCCTCGAAATGAATGGTGACGTGTGGGTGGGAACGGTGTTCGACGGCGTCATTCGCATGACACCCGACGGCAAGCTCGTGCGTTACGGCAGTGGCGAGACCGATGTCATTTCGATCGGCGGACGGATGGTATTCGTTGCCAATCCGGGAACGGTTCACCATGTCAGCGCCGACGGCACGCTCGCTCCCGATCCACTCCTCGGACACATCAAGGGACCGCCGCCGTTTTTCAGGATCGCCGAGGACGCGGCCGGAAACGTCTGGTTCAACACTGATCCGCCGCGCGTGCTCGCGCGCGAAGGCAAAGGCTATGCGCGCGAGCCGCGTCCGCTGAGCGGCATCGGCCTGGACGTGCAGGTGATGCAGTTCGTCGACAACGCGATGTGGTTCGGTACGACCGACGGCCTGTACCGCTACGCGCCGCGCGCGACCGAGGGTGCGGTCGCACAGCCCGCGCCGCTGATCCGGCGCGTCGTCGCGGACACCGGAGACACGCTCTTCTCCGACGGCATCTCGACGGCGACCAGTACGACGGCATTGCGGTATGCGTTCCGCCGCCTGCGCATCGAGTTCGCGCCGGCGTCGTATCGGCCCGGCGTCGCGTATCAGTACCGTCTCGATCCGATCGACTCCGCGTGGAGCGACTGGTCGTCGAATCCTTTCATCGACTACACGAATCTCGACGCGGAGCGTTACACGTTTCGTCTCCGCACGCGCGGCGCGACCGGCACGACGAGCCAGGAAGCGCAGTGGTCGTTCACCGTGCATCCGCCGTGGTACCGCACGCCATGGATGTTTCTCCTCGGACTGCTCGCCGCGGCTGCGCTGGTCGCGTTGATCGTGAAGCTGCGCACGCGCGCGCTCGGGCGGCAGGCGGAGCGACTGCGCGAGCTCGTGGATGAACGCACGCACGAGCTCGAAGACGCGAACCGGCATCTGGAGCGACTCTCGCTGCTGGACGAGCTGACCGGCATCCCGAACCGCCGCTACTTCGACCGCGCGCTGGCGCAGACGTGGGAGTCCGCGGCGCAGACGATGCAGCCGCTATCGCTGATCCTTCTCGATCTGGATCACTTCAAATTGCTCAACGACGCGAAGGGACATCCAGCGGGCGACGCGTCGCTCGTGCAGGTCGCGCGGATGCTCGCGCAGCGCATCCGGCGCAGCGGAGAGCTGTCGTCGCGGGGACAGGACGTGGTCGCACGCATCGGCGGCGAGGAGTTCGCCGTCCTGATGTCGAACACGGACGCGGAGACCGCCGCGCGCATCGCGGAATCGGTACGCGCGAGCATTCAGGAGATGGTGATCGCGTTCGAGTCGTCGAATCTGCGCGTGACCGTGAGTTGCGGCGTCGCGACAACCTCGCATGCTTCCGCGAGCACGCCCGACGCGCTCGTGCGACGCGCGGACCGCGCGCTGTACGACGCGAAGGCGGCCGGACGAAACTGCGTCCGCGAAGCGGCGGCTTAGCGCCCGCGAATCCGCAACGAGAACTCCGGATCATCCGCGTACTTCGCGGCCGCGGCGTTGATCAGCGCGCGGCGGCGCGTGTCCGCGAACGGGAGCGTGCGATCGATCAGGCCGAGGTCGTAGGCGAGGCGGTCGGAGCTCGCGGGGAGCAGCACCGAGGGGCTGAACGGGATGCGCTCGGGCGTGATCTCGTTCACGTGCCGCACGAGGTTCGTCGTGCAGGTGTTCGTGGCCGTGTTGTAGAACTCGGGATGTTCGCGGAGATCGTTCGCGCGGCGGAGCATCGACAGAAACGTGGCCTGAATGCGTTCGGGCGTCGACTGTATCCGATAGAGGTGCACGGGATCCTTGCGGAAGTTCGTGCGCAGCTTCACGAGATCGCGCTCGTCGCCGACGACGTACATCACCTCGTACTGGCGCAGCAGGCCTTTCAGCGGGGAGAAGCTCTCGCCGACTTCCTTGCGGATCTCGATCGAGATGGCGAGGAATTCGCGGTCTTCGAAGCCGAAGCTGACGAACGTGTGCGCGGCGCCGCCCTTGCCGAACGGCTCGACGAAGAACCACGCCGAGTCGAGCTTCCGCAGATCGAAGGTCTTGTCGTAGTAGGCCGGCGTGTAGCGATCCTGCGACTCGTACGCGAAGTTGCGGATGTTGCGGATCGTGACGAGCGGCAGGTCGTCGAGCTCCGCCACCGGCAACACCGCCTGATCGAGCGCCCACTTGCGGTCGTTCGAAGGGCGGATCAGGAACCTCGCCACGCCGAAGATCGCGACGACGGTCGCGGCGAGGATCCCCAGAATTTTCAGGAGGCGCGGCATTCCTCCATGGTAACTGCTGCCCGCGATTCGCGCTTTCCGCGCGCGATCGCCACCGCGGCGGCGATCAGGAAGATCTGCACGAACGTCCGCAGTGGAAGCTCCGTGACCGGCTTGCCGCCGATGGTCAACTGATGCTGCGCGGCGTAGATGTTCGCGGGGAACATTGCGATGAACAACAGAGCGAGACACACGGCCGCGACGCGCGAGGTGCGCGCGTAAACGAGGCCGATCGCACCGGCGATCTCGAAGATGCCGGTGAGGGTCACGAGCAACTCCGGTTGCGGGAAGAACGGCGGCACCATCGCCACGAGGTCTGCGCGCTTCGGACCCCAGTGCGCGGAGGCGGTGACGAGCAGCATCAGGGCGACGGCCCAGCGGAGACAGAGACGCCAGTCCTGCAAGGGCGTGATTCCGAGCGCGCCGGCGGAGCGGAGCGCGACGAAGACGACAGTCACGACAATCAAGGGCACCATGAATGAGAGCCTCCAATGTTTACATTGGAAACATAGTTCTCAATGTTACCATTGTCAACATGGACACCAGAACGTATCACCACGGCGACCTGCGCGCGGCTTTGTCGAAGGCGGCGCTCGCGCTCATCCGCGAGCTCGGTGCAGAGGCACTCACGCTCCGCGAGGTGGCCCGGCGCTCGAACGTGTCGCACACCGCGCTCTATCGCCATTTCCGCGATAAGGAAGACCTCGTTGCCGCGATCGCCGAGGAGGGTTTCGGGATCCTCGGCCGCGAGATGCGGCGCGCGGGAGAGGCGAAAGGCACGGCGCGGAAGCGGCTGGTCCTCGGCGGACGCGCGTACGTCGCTTTCGCGCTGCGCCGGCCCGAGCACTTCAAGGTCATGTTCAGCACCGACCTCGACGCAAAGCGACATCCGGACGCGCGCAAGGCCGCGGACGAGGCGTTCGCCGGACTGGTCGCGCTCGTGACGGCGTGTCAGGAAGCGGGACAACTCCGCGCCGGCCACACGCTCACCCTGGCGCGCGTCGCGTGGTCGCAGGTGCACGGCATCGCCTCACTCGCCATCGGCCGCCAGTTCGCGTTCAAGACCCAGACGGAGGTGCTCGCGTTCACGGAGGAGGCGATAGGGACCGTGATCGCGGGGCTTTCGTGAAACCACCCCGCGCGTGCGGCATCCTATGCACATGCGCCTCGAGCGAAAGCATCCCCTCGCGATCCGCTGGTTCCACTGGATCAACTTCCCGCTCCTCGCCGTGATGATCTGGAGCGGCATCCTCATTTACTGGGCGTATCCGGCGTACCTCAAACTCGATCAGACCACCTGGCGCGCGCTGCACGTCAACAATCGGCTGGCCGAGGGGATGGCGCTGCACTTCTTCTTCATGTGGCTCTTCGGCGTGAACGGATTGCTGTACGTCCTCTACACGCTGATCTCCGGCGAGTGGCGCGAGCTCGTGCCGCGGCGGGGAACGCTGCGCGAAGCGTGGAACGTGCTCCTGCACGACCTGCGCATTCGCAAAGAGCCGCTGCCGCGTAAGAAATTCAACGGCGCGCAGCAGATCGCGTACACGAGTGTCATCCTGATGGGCGTGGGCTCGCTGCTCAGCGGCCTCGCGATCTACAAGCCCGTGCAGTTCGCATGGCTGACGTGGCTTTTTGCCGGATACCAGGGCGCGCGCTTCGTCCACTTCTGGCTCACCGTCGGCTACGTCGCGTTCTTCCTCGTCCACATCGCGCAGGTCGTGCGCGCGGGATGGAACAACTTCCGGGCGATGGTCATCGGCGTGGAGGTGACCCATGAATAGCGAAAAAGAGCTGAAACGACTCTCGCGTCGCGGCTTTCTCACCATGGGCGTCGCCGCGGGCGCGGGCTACGCGAGCTGGAAGTGGCTGCGCACACGCCCGCGCGAAGGCGACGTGGCGTGGCCCTTCCGGCGCGTGCTCGAAGCGAACGAGAAAATCGCGCGTGCGTACTATTCTCCCGAGCGCCTGTCGCCCGAGTTCCGTCCGTCCGATCTCACCCGCGCGCGCATCAACGGCGGGCAGGGACTGAAATCCCCGATCGATCTCGACGCATGGCGGCTGAAGATCGAAGGAGCGACGTCCCCTGTCGAGCTCACGCTCGACGACCTCCGCCAGTTCCCGCGCCGCACGATCATCACGGAGCTCCGCTGCATCGAGGGCTGGAGCATCATCGTGAAGTGGAGCGGCGTGCGCCTCGCGGACGTGATGGAGAAGTTCCCGCCGCCGCACATGCCGCAATACATTGCCCTCGAGACTCCCGATCGCGGCTATTACGTCGGCCTCGACATCGAAAGCGCGCTTCATCCGCAGACGCTCCTCGCCTTCGAGATCAACGACTCGCCGCTGCCTCTCCCCCACGGCGCGCCGCTGCGTCTCGCGATCCCGGTGAAATACGGGATCAAGAACATCAAGCGCATCGGCACGATCCGGTACACAGACATCCGTCCCGCCGATTTCTGGGGCGACCGCGGCTACGACTGGTACGCGGGACACTAACGTAGGACGGGCTTCAGCCCGTCCGGGCGGGCTGAAGCCCGCCCTACATGTGAACTTTCCGTGTTAATGTCAAACTGGTCCCGATGGCGACAACCTGGAGCCGGACGCTTTGCGTTCTTCTTCTGCTGCTGGCGTTGCCAGCCGGTGCGGCGGAGCGTGGCTTCCCGCTGATCACGGTCTATCCGCCCGAGACCCACAAAGCCGGTCCGCAGACGTTCGACATCACCCAGGACGGCCGCGGCGTCCTCCACTTCGGGAACCTCCACGGCCTGGTGACCTTCGACGGCGCGTGGTGGGAGCTGCACAAGCTCCCGAACGAGCAAGTCGGCCTCTCGATCGCCAGCGATGCGCGCGGCCGCGTCGCCCTCGGCCTGCTCAACGATTTCGGCTACCTCGCCCTCGATCCCAAGGGCTCGTACGAGTACCACTCGCTCCTCCAATCGCTGCCCGCCGATCAGCGCCAGGTCGGCGACGTGCGCTCCATCTGCGCGACCGCCGCCGGTTTCGTCTACGTCGCGGAAAAGAGCGTGCTGCTCTGGAACGGCGGAAGCGCGAAACGCGTCGCACAGTTCACGGCCGAGGATGCGCCGCGCGGATGCTCGAGCGACGGAGCGGACTTGCTGCTGCGCGGGCCGAAAGGGCTGCACAAACTCGACATCCAGTCCCTGCGCGTCAGCCCGATGGGACTCGACAAGCGCGTCGTGCACATCCTTCGCCGCGCCGACAAGACCACCATCGCCGTCACGCGTGACGACGGTCTGTTCATCGTCTCCAACAACACCATCACGCCCTTCGCCCCGGCCGTGAAAGAGTGGCTCGCCGGAAAGCTCGTCACCGGCGGCGCGCGTCTGCGCGACGGACGGATGGTCCTCACGACGCGGCAGCACGGACTGGTGATCTTCAACGAGAACGGCGAGATCGAACAGGTCATCGCCGCCGGCTCCGGACTTCCGGACGCCGTCATCAGCGAGGCCTACGTCGACCGCGAAGGCGCGCTCTGGCTGGCGATGGAAGGACCGATCGTCCGCATCGACCTCACCGCGCCGGTGACCGTGTTCGACACGCGCGGCGGCGTACGCGGTGGCGCGGGCGACGTCGCGCAGTTCGACGGGAAGCTCTACACCGCGACGACGCATGGCCTCTTCGCGATCGACGCGCGCGGCGACGCGAAGCGCCTCGAGCCGATGGAAGCAGGCGCGTGGCGCGTGCTCGTCGTACCTGCCGATGGCGGTGACGAGTTGCTCGCCGGCACGACCAAAGGCATCTTCCGCGTCAAGCCGGGCGGAGCGTTCGAGCACATCCTGAAGATGGAGCGCGAGCTGTACGACATGTACCGCTCGCCCACCGATCCCTCGCGCGTCTGGATCGGCTTCGGCGACGGCGTCGGGAGCATTCGCCGCGTCGACGGAACGTGGACATTCGAACGTCTCGTTCCCGGGATCGAGCAGGAGATCAACTCGGTCGTCGAGCAGAACGGCGTGCTCTGGTGCGGCACGGTCTTCGACGGAATCCTTCAAGTCATCAATCCGCGCGGCGCAAAACCGCACGTGCGCCAGTTCGGCAAGGGCGAGATGAACGTATTCGACGTCGGCGGCCGCCCGATTTTCGTGCGCGCCACCGGCGAGGTCGTGCAGATCGGACGCGACGGCCAGTTCGAGCCGGACGCGCGCCTCGGCCATCTGAAAGCGCCGCGCGGCTTTTTCGTCGTCGCCGATGACGCGCGCGGCAACGTCTGGATCAACTCCACGCCGCCGCGCGTGTTCGAGCTGCGGCCCGACGGCACGTATGCGGCCGAGGGACGTCCGCTCGTTTCAGTGACGGCGGCGGACATTCAGAACATCCGCACTACCAACGACGGCACGATCTGGTTCGCCTCGGACAAAGGTCTCTTCCGTTACGACCCGTCCGCGTCCGGCGAGGTCTTCGCCGCGCAACCACAACCGCTGATCCGCCGCGTCACACAGGGCGAAGGGCACGTGCTCTTCGGCGGTGCGACGGCGGGACCGCGCGAGCCCGTGACCCTGCGCCACAACTTCGGCCGCATTCGCGTCGAGTTCGCGCCCGCGTCGTATCGCTCCGGCGTCGAGTATCAGTACCGTCTCGATCCGATCGACGAAGCGTGGAGCGAATGGACCGCGCAGCCGTTCATCGACTACACGACTCTCTCCGCGAGCGACTACACCTTCCGCCTCCGCGCGCGCGGAGCGGGCTCGGCGCCGAGTGCGGAGACGCGCTGGACGTTCGCGGTGAAACCGCCGTGGTACCGCACGAACTGGGCGTACGGACTCTGGATCCTCCTCGCGGTCGCGATCGTGCTGCTGGTGATCCGCGCGCGCACCGGCGCGCTCCAGCGTCAGGCCGAGATCCTGCGCACAAACGTGGCGGAGAAAACCGCGGAGCTGCGGGAAACGGTGAAACTGCTGGAGGCCGCGAACATCCAGCTCGAGGCACTCTCGCTCGAGGACGATCTCACCGGCATCGCGAACCGCCGGCATTTCGAGCGCACGCTCACGGACGAATGGAACCGCGCGCGCCGTCATGAACAGCCGCTGGCGCTGATCCTCCTCGATCTCGATCATTTCAAGGACCTCAACGATCGCCGCGGGCATCCGGCCGGCGACGACTGCCTGCGCCGCGTCGGTGCGTTCCTCAGTGACGCCGTGCGCCGCAGCGGCGAAGTCGTCGCACGCTACGGCGGTGAAGAGTTCGCGATCCTGCTTCCAGGCATCGACGCCGACGCGGCGATTCGCGTCGCCGAGACGCTGCGCGACGGGATCGAGCGTCTGGCGATTCCCTACGGCAACGGCACGGGCAAGCGCGTCACCGCGAGCTGCGGGGTCGCGTCGATCGTGCCGAGACAGGAGGCGGCGTCCGAGCTGCTCGTGGCCAGCGCGGACCGCGCGCTCTACGCCGCGAAACATTCCGGACGCAACTGCGTGCGCGTCGCGGATGAAACCACAACCGGCACGTGGCTGAGAGACGCGTCCGCGTAGGATTGTCTGCATCATGCTAGGCCCGCCAGACGAAGCGACGGTTGCATGGCTCGAGCAGTTACCGCTGGGATTCGCCTTCGTCGACATCGGCGGCCGCACGATCTGGCTGAATCACGCCGCGCGCGAGATGGTCGGCGACGAAGGGTTCATCGATGCGGAAACGCTCGCGCGCGCTCTCGCCGGTGCCCGCGCCATCTGTGAGATCGACGTCGGCGACCGCGCTCTCGAAGTGAACGCATCGCTCATCCGCACCGACGGAGTCGGCGACGCCCAGTACATCTTCTGCACGTACCGCGACATCACCGAGGCGCGTCACAGCCAGCGCGCGTTGCACGAGAGCCGCGAGCGGTACAAGCACATCATCGAGAACGCGAACGAGATCATCTACCGCTCCGACTTCCGCGGGAAATTCACGTACGTCAATCCTGCCGCCAAGCGCATCACCGGCTACGACGAGGACGAGCTGATCGGGCGTCACTACCTCGAGCTCATCGATCCCGACTACCGCGAGGCCGCGGAGCATTTCTACGAGCACCAGTTCCGCACCGGCGAGCGCATCTCGTACTTCGAGTTCCCGATGGTCACGAAGTCGGGGGTGCGGACGTGGGTCGGGCAGAACGTGCTCACGGTGTTCGACGAGAACGGGCGCATCGCCGGGTACGAGGCGATCGCCCGCGACATCACGCAGCGGAAGGGCGTCGAAGAAGAGCTCGCGCGCGCGCGCGACGCGGCGTTGCAGTCGGCGCGCGCGAAGTCGGAGTTCCTGGCGAACATGAGCCACGAGATCCGCACGCCACTGAACGGCGTCCTTGGCACGGCCGGGCTCCTTCTCGGCACGCCGCTCGGGCCGGAGCAGCGCGAGTACGCGGACATGATCCGCTCGTCGGGCGAGACGCTGCTGTCGATCGTGAACGACGTCCTCGATCTCGCGCGCGTGGAAGCGGGCAAGCTCACGATCGAGTGGGTCGACTTCCACCTCGACGACATCATCGAGAGGGCGACCGAGGACTTCGCGGCACGCGCGGCCGCGAAGCGGCTCAAGTTCCGGACCTTCGTCGTGCCGGACGTCGAGCGCGCGCTGCGCGGCGACTCGCACCGCATCCGCCAGGTGCTGATGAACCTCGTCGGCAACGCGGTGAAGTTCACCGATCGCGGCGAGATCGTGCTGACGGTCATGCAGCCGGAGCAGAAGGAGTCGCGCGTGACGCTGCGGTTTCTCGTCACCGACACCGGCATCGGCATCGAGCCGGCGGCACAGCAACGGCTCTTCACACCATTCACGCAGGCCGACGGCACGACCACGCGCAAGTACGGCGGCAGCGGCCTCGGACTGGCGGTCTCGAAACAGCTCATCGAGGCGATGGGCGGCGAGATCGGCGTGATCAGCGTGCCCGGCGAGGGCTCGACGTTCTGGTTCGAGCTCCCGCTGCAGAAACAGCCCGAGGAATCGGCGGAGCCGTCGCAGCGATGGGACCTCTCCGGACATCGCGCGCTCCTCGTCGATTCGAACGAGGTGCATCGCTTCATGCTCGCGCGGCAACTGTCGGCGACGAACATCGCCGTCGACGAGGCTGAGAGCGCGAATGACGCATTGGCGGCGGCGGCTCAGCAGAAGTACGACGTGATCGTCTTCGACATGCAGCTCCCCGACGACGACGGCCTCGGATTCGCGCGCGCGATCCGCAAAGACCGCGCGCTCGACTCCACGCGCCTGCTCTTGATGACCGCGTTCGGGCGGCGCCGGCACGACGTCGTCACGTACGAGTCCGCGGGCATCGACGCGTTCGTCGTGAAGCCGGTGCGGCGCGCGCAACTCTGCGACGCACTCGCGCGGCTCGTGCAGCCCGACAGCGCCGACAGCGCGCCGCGCGTCTTTCAGGAGCCCGCGCAACCCACACGCGCGCGCGTTTTGGTCGTCGAGGACAACAGCGTGAACCAGCTCGTCGCCATCGGACAGCTGCAGCGCCTCGGCCACGAATGCGTCGTCGCCGCGAGCGGTGCGGAAGCACTCGACTCCGTGTCGCGCGAGAAGTTCGACATCGTGTTGATGGACATCCAGATGCCGGACATGGACGGCTACGAGGCCACCCGCCGCATTCGGCAGATGCCCGAGCCGAAGTCGAAGGTGCCGATCATCGCCATCACCGCGCACGCGCTCTCGGGCGAGCGCGAGAAATGCATCGCCGCGGGGATGAACGACTACCTCGCGAAACCGGTATCTCTCGAACAGGTCGGCGCGGTGATCCGCCTCTGGGCGAGCAAGGACTCGCAGGAGACCGCGGCCGGACCGGACGTGATGGAGCAGGACGATCAGTACGTGCTGGACCGCGAGCGCGTCAGCTCGTTCCTGGCCATCAGCCGCACGCAGGAAGGATTCCTCGACGAATTGGTGAGAACGTTTCGCGAGGACGTGCCGGCGCGGATCGACACGCTGCGCTCCGCTGCAACGAATGGCGACGCGAACGATCTCGCGCTGGCCGCGCACGCGCTGAAGAGCTCGAGCGGCAGCGTCGGCGCGAAACGGATGCTGTCGATGGCCTCATCGCTGGAAGCGAACGCGCGCGCGGGACGTCTCGACGGCGCGGAAGCCGCGATCGAGCAGCTCGCCGCGGAGTTCCGCCGCGTCGTCGTGGCGTACAACGGCATCATCCGCCGCAGCGGCAGGTTCAAACCCGTTTAAAACGGCCACTTTTATTTGTCCCTGATGGACCCATGGCGTATCTTTCACGCAATGAAGCTGGCGAACTACCGCCTCATCGAGAAACTCGGAAGCGGCGGAATGGGTGAGGTTTGGAAGGCGGAAGACAAGAAGCTTCTGCGCCATGTCGCCATCAAAATCCTGCCCGCGCAGCTCGCGTCGGACGCGGAATGGAAGGAGCGCTTTCTTCGCGAGGCGCGCACGGTCGCGCAGCTGAATCACCCGAACATCGCCACGATCTACAGCATCGACGAGCAGGGCGACACGTTGTTCCTGGCGATGGAGCTGATCGAAGGCGAACCGCTCTCGCACATGATCGCGCACGGGCCGATGCTTCCCGCGGACGCGGTGCGCGTCGCAGCACACGTCGCCGACGGACTGCGCGAAGCGCACGAGAAAGGGATCGTCCACCGCGACATCAAACCCGACAACATCCTGATCTCGAAGCGGGTCGTGAAGATCCTCGACTTCGGGATCGCGAAGCAGATCGGCGGCACAGCCGACCCGAGCCTCACGCAGGGCGGGATGGTGATGGGGACGCCGCATTACATGTCTCCGGAGCAGGCCCTTGGCCGCAGCGTCGACGAGCGTACCGACATTTTCTCGCTGGGCACGATGCTGTACGAGATGCTCTCCGGCACGAAGCCATTCACCGGCGACGCGGCCACGCAGGTGTTGCTGCAGATCGTGATGCAGGAGCCGCGAGACATCGCCATCGCGGCGTTCGGCATCACTCCCGCGCTCGCGAGGATCGTCCGGCGCTGCATGAGCAAGCAGGCCAGCGACCGGTTCCAGTCCTGCGAGGAACTGCGTGAGGCGCTGGCGGAATCGCTGAAGGAAGACCCGAGCCGCGTGAAGGCATCGCAGGTGCCGACGCTCGCGACGCGCACGACCCCGGCGCCCCCGCCGCGTTCGCAGGCGACGCCGCAGCCCGCGCGGGCGGCTACGCCTCGTCCATCGACACCGCCTTCGACCGTGTACTCGCAGCCGCAACCGCAGGTGTCATCCCAACCGACCGGACGCCAGCGCGCGCTCGTAGCGGATGACGATCCCGCGACGCGTTATCTCCTCGGCAGTGTGCTGCAACGCCATCACATCTCGTACGACGAGGCGTCGAACGGCGCGGACGCGGTGAAGTTCCTCAAGAGCAACGAATACACGCTGGTGTTCCTCGACCTGCTGATGCCGCGAGTGGATGGATGGGGCGTGCTCGATTACCTGCGGAACCACAAGCCGAGGCAGATGCCGCGCACGTTCATCATCACCGGCGTATTGAACCAGAAGCTCAGCGCGGCCGACCAGGACATGGTCACGGGTCTGCTCTACAAGCCGCTCGACCTCACGCAGGTGGAAAAGCTCCTCGCGATGTAGGGCGTGCCTTCAGGCCGCCCTTGTGCACGAGGGAGGCGGGCTGAAGCCACGCCCTACGTTCCTCACGACGGCGACGGCGGATCGGTCGGCGCGTTGTCGTCCGGGCCTTCCGCACTCTCCGCGCTCTTCGCTTTCTCGCGCGCGGAGCGGAATGCGCTCTCGATCTCGTGCCACGCGCGCTCGAATCCGGACTTCAGCTCCGCGGCCGCGGGCGAGCCGGACTTCTGCATGCCGACGAGGATGTCCTTCGCCTGCACGAGCGTGGCGCGCAGCGTCCCGGTGATCTCGCTCAGGTCGCCGCGCGCGTTCTCGATCGATTCCTTCGCGCGTACTTTGAACTTCTCGACGTCGATGCCCCAGTCTTCGAGCGATTTCTTCGGTTCGTCTGACATGGCTCTAGCGTACTCCACCTGTGGTCGTCGATGTATCGGTTGCGGGCGGCGGCGGCTCGGGTTCCGGCAGAGGCTCCTCCGTCGTCGTCGTTGGCGGAGGCGGCACGGGAACCGGCTGGAAGACGCCGCCCGTGAGCGTCGAATCCGGCCGCACCGGCGGCGGATACATCGTGTCCGTCATGGTCGCGGTGTCGGTGATGATCAGATTTCCGAACTCGTCGTACATCGGCACGACCATCGACGGCGGCGCGCTATGCGGCTGACACGGGATCGACGGTTCCGTACCGCTCTTGAACGCGCCGCTCACGATCACGTTGCTCGGGCAGAATGGAGTCGCGAGGCCGCCGGTGGTTTCGTCGAACTCCGTGATCGTGATTCCAGGCGGCGGCGCGAAGTCCGCGTTCTCCTCGCCTGCCGTGACCGCGATCATGTAACGCGCCCACATCGGCACCGCGGCGTCGGAGCCGGAGAGTCCGGTGGGATCGTTGTCGTCGAAGCCGACCCACGTCAGCGCGAGCGTCTTCGGCGTGAAGCCGATGAACCACGCGTCGCGCTTGTCGTTCGTCGTACCGGTCTTCCCCGCGGCGATCTTGCGGAAGCCGATGCCGCGCGCGCTCGCCGCGGTGCCGCGATCGACGACGCCCTGCATCACGTGCGTGAGGATGTACACGTCGCGCTGCGGGAAGACCTGCACCGGCTCAGCGGCGCTCGCGCCCCGGAGCGTGCGCCCGCGATCGTCGGTGACGAAGCGAATCGCGCGCGGCGGCATGCGCGCGCCCTGCCGAGCGATCGTCGAATAAGCCTCAGCCATCTCGATCGGCGGAATACCGGCCGCGCCGAGGAGGACGGAAGGATTGCCGTCGTCGAGCTCCGTTTGCACGCCGAGCGTGCGCGCGGTCTTGAGAATCGGCTCGATCCCGCACGCGAGACCGATGCGCACGGACGCCGCGTTGAGCGACTGCTCGAGCGCCTTCTGCACCGTCACGTTGCCCAGGTAACGTCCTTCGTAATTGCGCGGCGACCAATCCTCGGACCAGCGTCGCTTGAGAATGAATCGCGTGTCGGCGACTAGCGTCGCCGGCGTGATGTTCTGATTCGAGAGACTCGGCTCGAACGCGGTCAGATAGACGAACGGCTTGAAGAGCGAGCCGACCAGCCGCTTCGATTTCAACGCGCGATTGAATTGGCTGCGCTCGTAGCTGCGTCCGCCGACCAGCGCACGGATCTCCCCGGTCGGCACGTCGAGATGAATGAGCGCGCCCTGCAGCGCCGGATCGTGAGTGCGGAGGCGGCGGCTGGAGTGCTCGAGATTGCGCAGACTCTGCTCGAGAATTCGCGCCGCGTTGTCTTGCGCGCCGAGGTCGATCGCCGTGTAGATGCGAAGCCCGCGCGCCTGCACGTCTTCGATGCCGTAGTCGACCTGCAGCTCCTGGATCACGCGATCGACGTAATACGGGATCGACGAGAGCCCGCTCTTCGAGCGGAACGGTTTGCGTGGCAACTTCGCGGAGCGAGCCTCCTCGTACTCCGCCTCGGTGATCTTCTTCTCCTTCAGCATTAACTGCAGGACCGTGTTGCGCCGCCGCATCGCCGACTCGGGGTTCGCGAACGGCGAGTTGTTGTTCGGGCTGCGGATCATCCCCGCGAGCAGCGCGGCCTCGTCAATCCTGATCTCCGACACCGGCTTGCCGAAGTAGAAGCGCGACGCTTCGCCGACGCCGAGGATGGAGATCGAGCGGTTGCGGCCGAGGTAGATGTCGTTGAGGTACGCCTCGAGGATCTCCTTCTTCGAATAGCGCGCGTCCAGCATCACGGCCATGAACGCTTCGATGATCTTGCGGCGGTACGTGCGCTCGCTGGTGAGGAAGTAGTTCTTCACGAGCTGCTGCGTGAGTGTCGATGCGCCCTCCTCGACACCACCCGCTTTCACGTTGCGAAACACCGCGCGCATGATGCCGAAAGGATCGACGCCGGGATGCCGCCAGAAGCGCACGTCCTCCGTGACCACGACCGCGTCCTGCAGACTCTGCGGGACTTGATCGAGCGTCACCGGGCTGCGGTTCTCGAGCTCGTCGCTGAGCAAGGACGTCAGGAGCTCCGGCTCGAGTGCGCCTCGCTCGAGCGGACGCGCTTCGCGCAGGGAGACGACGCTCTCGATCTGCGACTTCGAGATCACGACGCGCAGCGGCGTCGCGGGATAGTCCTCGTCCTGCCGTTGAAACGCGCGCGTGAAGATGTCGATCGTGCCGCCATCGCGGAGGAACTCTCCCGGTTGCGCGATCCGCTCGGCCTCGCGATATCCGAGGCGATCGAGCTTCTCGAGCAGGTCATCCATCTGCAGCGCGTTGCCGGGCACGAGCGGCATGTAGTCCGCGTAAATGCGCGTCGGCAGACGCAGCCGCCGCACCTGAAAACGCCCGACGGACTGGCGATAGATCCAGATGCCGAGGATCAGGAACAAAACGATGAACGCGCCGACGGTCCAGGAGATGACGCGAAAGACCGTGCGCCGCGAGGGGCGACGGCGAATGCGCCGCGGAGGCGCTGGCGGCGGCGCGGCGGGCGGCGGAGAGATCGGCGGTTCGGTGGACATCAGACGCGGCCGTAAAGTGCAATGGGGGTGCCGTTCAGGTGTGGATCCGCAGCCAGATCGCGATGAGCCGCGAGAAGTCCGTGAACGTCAGGGACTCGACATCCAAACCGGAGGCCGCACAAATCGTCGGCAGATCTTGTCGAAACTCGGCATACGCCTGGTAAATCGCGGCCCCACCGGGAATCGAGCTCAGGTCGGCTTCCGATCGCAACCAGTCTCGAACACGGCTGATCGCGATCTTGGGATCATTCTCGTGGCGATGAACGTCCTGGCCGCCGATGTCAGAAACGTACTTTTGAAATCGATACTGTTCGGAGTCAAAGATCAGAAATGACTTCTCCCTGTGGCTCCTGCTGAACGCCTTGCAACCGAGATCGATCCCGAGTTCCAGAGGCATGTTGAATCGAGGAAGCGCCGTCGTTTCATCGAGCTCCGTCCGCGAAAGATCGTGAATGGAGAAGCGTGAAACGCGGATCAATTCGATGATCTTGTGAAGTCGAATCTGGCTAGAGTCCAGACGTTCGCGCGCACATCGCGGTTCGAAGCCGGCGCGCTTCACCGCAAAGACAATCGCCTCGAACATCGGCGCATACGCTGCGTCGAACGGGCAATTGATGAAGACGTTGCGATCGAAGTCGGGACTGATGCGCACCGCCACTACGAACGCGACTTCCGACGCTCAGCGATCGCTGCGGGATGCAATTTCCCACGTGCTGCAAGAGCTGCGTGCACCGCATCGATCAAGACGTCCTCCGGAATCGTTCCCGGCTCGGTCGGGAAATATACCGGCGGCCCGTTCCTGGGATTCAACAGCGGAACCGGATTCTGACGTTTCGCGGTCTTCCTTCGCCTCGTCGCCATGCCCAAATGGTACTCCCCTACTGCGAAACCATCACCAGGTTCCGCCCCTTCCCCGCGCCGTCGCGTCGATACGAGTGGAACATCGATCCCTCGCAGCGCGTGCAGAGCTCGGAGTCGGAGATGTTCGTGATGCCGCGAGAGTGAAGGATGTCGATCGTGAACGCGATCAGATCGACGTGCGGCTTCGTGTGCGAGCGCTCGACGAAGCGCTCTTCGAACTGCGTCGCGACTTCTTCGCCGACTTCGAAACAGCACGATCGGATCGAAGGTCCGAGGTACGCAAACGTCGATGACGGATCGAGCGGGGCCGCGTCCAGCGCGGCGGTGGTAATGCGCTGCACCGCGCCGCGCCAGCCGGAGTGCACGTTCGCGATCAGACCGTGCTCTGCGTCGATCAGCGAGATCGGCAGACAGTCCGCGACTTTGATCGCGAGCGTCACGCCTTTCTCCGACGACCACAGCGCATCGCAGGAATCACACTCCCGCCAGGATGACTCATGCGCGGCGCGCACGACCTTCGCACTGTGCACCTGAAGGCACGTCGTCAGCGACGTCTCCAGCCCGAAGCGTCCGTGAATGAAGCGCGTCAGCTCGTCTGCGACGATCTTCCCCGGATAGTCGCGCGTCGTAGAGAAGACGACGAAGCCGGATGGGAGGACCGGAGGGACGACGATGCGTCCAAGGGGCGAGTCTTCGACGTTCCACATGCGCGCGCAACTCTATACTCGCGGCATGCGTAAACTTCTCCTCGCCTCGCTCCTGCTGTGCGCGTGCGCGCATTACGACGTCGTTCTTCGCAACGGCACGATCTACGACGGCAGCGGCAACGCTCCCGTGGTCGGCGATGTCGCCATCCGCAACGATCGCATCGCGAAGATCGGCGACGTCCGCGGACACGCGAAGCACGAGATCGACGCGAACGGTCTTGCCGTCGCCCCCGGCTTCATCAACATGCTGAGCTGGGCCACCGAGTCGCTCATCGTCGACGGCCGCGGCATAGCCGACGTGAAGCAGGGCGTGACGCTCGAGGTCTTCGGCGAAGGCTGGTCGATGGGACCGCTCAGCGACGCGCTGAAGGCGCAGGTGAAGAAGGAACAGGGCGACATCAAGTTCGACATCGACTGGACCACGCTCCGCGAATACCTCGATTCCCTCGTGCACCGCGGCATCTCCGTAAACGTCGCCTCATTCGTCGGCGCGACCACCGTACGCATGCACGTCCTCGGCGAAGCCGACCGAGCGCCGAACGACGAAGAGCTCGAACGCATGCGCGCGCTGGTCCGTCAGGCGATGGAAGACGGCGCCCTCGGCGTCGGGTCGTCGCTCATCTACGCGCCGGCGTTTTACGCCAAGACCAACGAGCTCGTAGAGCTCAACAAAGCCGCGGCGCCGTACGGCGGGATGTACATCTCGCACATGCGCAGCGAAGGCAACCGCCTCGAGGAAGCCGTCGACGAACTGATCGTCATCGCGCGCGAGGCCGGCGTACCCGCGGAGATCTATCACCTCAAAGCCGCGGGCCAGCCGAACTGGCCGAAGATGAGCAACGTCCTGCAGAAGGTGGAAGCCGCGCGCGCGGAAGGACTGCGCATCACGGCGGACATGTACACCTACACCGCCGGCGCGACGGGACTCGATGCAGCGATGCCGCCGTGGGTGCAGGAGGGCGGCTACGAAGCGTGGCGGAACCGCATCAAAGATCCGGCGACGCGCGCGCGAGTCATCGCGGAGATGCGCACGCCGACGGACGCGTGGGAGAACCTCCTGCTCCTCGCCGGCTCGCCCGATCGCGTGCGCCTCATCGGATTCAAGAACGAGCAGCTCAAGCCGCTGACGGGCAAGACCCTCGCGGAAGTCGCACAGATGCGCGGCGTCTCCGCCGAAGACGCGGCGATCGATCTCGTCATCGAGGACGGGAGCCGCGTCGGGACGGTGTACTTCCTGATGTCCGAGGACAATTTGCGCATGCAGATCCGGCAACCGTGGGTGAGCTTCGGATCGGATGCCGGCGCGTCCGCGCCCGAGGGCGTGTTCCTCAAGTCCTCCACGCACCCGCGCGAGTATGGCAACTTCGCCAATCTCCTCGGTCGATACGTACGCGACGAGAACCTCATTCCGCTCGAAGAAGCCGTGCGGCGGCTGACGTCACTCCCCGCGACGAACCTCGGCATCGCGAATCGCGGCGCGCTGAAGGAGGGCTACTTCGCCGACGTCGTGATCTTCGATCCGACCACCATCGCCGCCCATTCGACGTACGACAACCCGCGGCAGTACGCCACGGGCGTGAAGCACGTGTTCGTGAACGGAACGCAGATCCTTCGCGACGGGGAGCACACGGGCGCGAAGCCGGGGCGGGTGGTGTTGCGGGGCGGGCTGAAGCCGCGCCCTACAGCGCGCGCACTTCCGCGATCCGCGAGCGAAGCTGCTCGGTGATCGCGAGGCCGCGGAGGAGCGACGCCGTCTTCTCGAACTCGTGCACCATCACGTCGACGGCTTCCGGGCCGTTGCCGCTCATGATGCCGTCGAGGGCGTGGAGGAAGTGCTTCTCGATGGTCTTGTGTGCGCTGTCGCCGATGAACTCCTCGGCTACGGCACGGATGCGGGCTGCAAGGTCGACTAGCTCGCCATTTTCCTGATCGGGGTCTCGATCAGCTTTTTTTTTTAACTGAACGAGCTCACCAGTGATCATGCCGTAGAGGATCTTCGCGACGTCGAACGACGACAGATTCAGCGCGCGGCCGATGTCCACGATCGAGCGGTGGCCGTTGATCTTCGTGATCAGCATCCACTCCTGCGGATTCAGGGTGACCTGCTCGTGCCGGTTGTCGCGCGCCAGGAGCTCGGGGACGTATTCGACCGACGGGATCTTCTTCGAGAGCACGCGCCACTCGTCGAGACGGCGCGCCGCTTCCATCAGCAGGTTCGTGTTCGACTTCGTGATCGTCTGGCGATCCGAGTCCTCGCCGGGATTGAACTGGAACTCGCCGTGATTCCAGATGGCCAGCGAGTAAATCGCCTCTTCGCCAACGAGATCGCCGATGGTCGCGTGCACCATCTGCCCGTTCTTCAGGAAGATGAAGCCGCGATCGGCATCGCGGGTCAGTGTGAACTTGCCGGTCTTGCCCGAGACACTCACGAGTTGAATGATGTCCGGAAGCGGCAATTCTTTGAGCGATCCCTGAAATGCCATGATGTTTGGACGGAGCCGCTGAAGACTAACCCACCAGTCAGGTCAGGTCAAGAACGTGTGAACTTACGTCCTCGCGACGCTCCACCGCGCTCAAAATCCACAAACCAAAGGCCAAACCGGCGATGACGCCGGTGGCGATCCGCAGCCCGTTCGTGCTCTCGCGAAGGCCCGTCAGCTGCGTCAATCCGTCGAGCGCGAGCGGCGCCGCGGCTGCAAATGCGAACCGACGCATGACCCGTTCGCGCAGCAGCGGAACGGCCCAGAAAGCCAGTATCCCCAACAACATCCCGCCGTAAATCCCCACACAGCGCGCGCAGATCGGCATCGGTGCACCGAACAACTCGAGACAGCGCTCGACCTTGCCGTGACACATGAGGCGGAAGAGCATGCGCCACTGCATCGACGCGCCCTGCGAGATCGCCCACGTGCAGAGCGTGGCCGCGCCGAGGATCGCCGTCGGAATCGCGGCGATCACTGTCAGCACAATCCTCGTGTCGCGTTTCATGATTTGGGCTGCGTCGCGAGACGGTAGACCTGCGCGAACCCGTGCGCGGTGATCAGGAACGACCAGAAGCCCGTGAACACGACGCCGATGCAGAGCAGCATGATCCCGATGCCGCCGAGGAACCGCGCGATGAGATACACGACGATCGCGAGCACGTAGTTGCCGATGTTCTGCTTGATGAACGGCCAGATGCGGCCGAACTCGAACGCCGCGCCGAAGCGCTGCTCGACCACCGCGAAGAGCAGCATCGCCGGCATGAAGAACGTCAAGGCCAGCGAGATCGGCACGAAGAGGCAGGCGATGCATCCCGCCATGCTGCTTCCGATCGCCGCCACGCCTTCGTTGTCGACCGAGCCGAGGATGCCCGCGGGCACCATGATTCCGATCGCGAGCACGATCAGCGGAAGGATGATCACCAGCATCACGCCGAACAGTCGCAGCCCCTCGTTGAAGAAGTCTCCGAGGTTCTCCCACTCCGGAAGCGGACGCTCGTGCCCGGCGATGATGTTGCGCGTCGTGCGCGCGACGTATCCGAGGATGAAGAACCAGCCGATGATCAGGAAGCCGGCGATGTAGAAGAGACCGCCGATCAGGATCTTCGTCACCCACTCCGGATCGTCGAAGACGTACGAGAACGGTTTCGCGAAATCGAACTGCGGCTTCTTCGACTCTGAAGGCGGCTCGGTTGACGGCGGAACAGACGGCGCGTCGGTCATGAGTGAATTGTACGTGCGAGCGCCGGGACTGTTTTCCAACGGGCGAAACTTGGAAGAAACCCGCCGCGTCTCACCTTCTAGCCAACGCCGTGCAGGAACGGATCGATCTCGTCGTCGTCGCAGAGGAACGCAGGAAGGCCGGCGGCCTCAGCGTCTCCGTCGTCGTGTCCGTCATTCTGCATGCGATGTTGCTGATCTGGTTCATCCGCTCCTACCGCGCGATCCCGCCCGCTCCGCAGGACGTGCCGATCGCGCGCTACATCGAGTTGATGAAACGGAATCCGCGCGAGTTCACCGAGGCGCCGGGGCCCGCCGTCGAACGCGCGCCAATCAACGCGCCGCTCTCGGATAGAAATCGCAAGGCGAGCATGCCTGAGCCGACCGGCACCCAGCCGACGCGACGCCCCGGGGAAGGCGGCGCACTCTACACGCCACCCAGTCAATCCGCCGGCCGGCGCGGACCTCAACAGCAGGCGGTCGCACCCTCACCGGGCGCGCGGCCGCAAAACGATCCCTCGGGAGCGACGACGGGCGACGCGCGCACCGCGCCGAGCGACGCGTCGCTCGTGTATCGCGAGCCCGCGAAAGCTTCCGCGACAGGCGTCGTCGACTGGCGCAACGCCATTCGCGAAGCCGGCAGGAGCGCGGTCGCGGGTGGCGGCGGCGACGGCATCGACCTCGCGAGCATCGGCGGCGAGCAGGGCTTCGCCGAACAGGGACCGCTCTCCTTCGAAACGCAATGGTACGACTGGGGCGAATACGCGCAGGGCATGGTGAGCCGCATCCGCGTGAACTGGTACGCGAACATGCCGCAGATCATTCGCACGGGGATGAAGGGCGTGGTCACGATCCGCTTCACGATCCACCGCGACGGCCGCATCAGCGACATCACGATCCTCAAGACCTCGGGCATCCCGCCTTACGACCAGGCTGCGCGCAAGGCCATCGAGCTTTCGTCGCCGCTCAAGCCGCTGCCGAAGGACTTCCCGAATCCCTCCGAGCGGGTGACGTGCATGTTCTACTACAACATGGAACTGCCGCAGACGTAGAGCGGGGAGTCGCCTAGGTTCATAGCCTCACAGTCTCACAGAAGCACCTCTATGAGACTATGCGACTCTGAGACTCTGAGCCTCATGCCGCGCGACGTCGTCATCCGCAAACCCGTCACCGTTCTCCTGCTCCTGGCGGTCTCGGTCGCGATCGTCTCCGTCACGGTCTGGATGGCGGGCCGGAGCTACCAGAGTTTCGATCCGATCCCGTTCGACGATCTTCGATACCTCGCCAAGCGCCTCGCCGCGCGGCCGATCTCGACGCACATCCTGGCGGTGATCGTCGTGCCTATGATCGCCAACGTCCTGTTGTTCGTGCCGTGGGGCTTTCTCGCGTTCATCACGTTCTACACGGTCGACCGTCCGACGCTGCAGACGTACGTCCTCACCATCCTTCTCGGCTTCTCCTTCACCCTCGGCATCGAAGCCTGGCAGTACTTCCTGCCGTCGCGCGTAGCGGACATCAACGACGTCATCTGGAACACCAGCGGCACGGTCCTCGGCGCCCTCCTCGGCCATGCCCGACTCCGCGTTCGCTTCGAATTCGAGTAACCTAACTGCGTCCAAAATGCTGCTCGAGGTCAAAGCCATCGAGGCGCAGCTCAAACAGATTCTCTACAGCTGCGTGGAGCACGTGCAGGCGACGAAAGCTGCGCTGTACCTCTCCGCGTCCCTCGACCTGAACGAAAAAAAGTACGAGCTCGTGACGAGCTACCAGTACAACGCGGGCGACCGGAAGGTCGTCACGTCGAACGACGACCTCGTCGATCGCCTGGCCGTGAAGCGCACGCCGTTTTACGTAAACGGCCTCACGGCCGACCAGCGTTTCGCGGAGATCCTCTTTCGTCAGGGCAACGACCGCATGCTGGCCGCGCCGATCTTCTCGCGCGGGCGTCTCATCGGCTTCATCGACATGCGCGACAAGGCCGGCAAGAAACCGTTCGACACGCCGGACGTCAACGCCGCGCAGAAGATCGTCGACGACATGATCCACGTGCTGGCGAAGAACAACCTCTTCGGGCTCGCGCCGATCCCGCTCTCGGAGGATCAAACGCCGCGCGTGATGATGCCGACGCCGCGCGGAGTCCCCTCACTCTCGATGCCTGCGGCCGCGCTGCCCCCGCCGGAGCCCCTTCGTGCCGCCGGCGTGTTCTCCGCCGACGCCACGCGCGCGATCGAAGCCGCGCGGCAGTTCATGGCGAAGCGCCAGCTCTCGCGCGACACCAGCACGCGCATGCTCAGCGACGCCGATCTCGATTCGGTGCGCGTGATCCTGCCCGCGGTCCTGGCCATCCCCGGCGCGATCCTGGGAGTGTTCAGCGCGATCGGCCACGTGAACAACCCGCAGCTCATGGTCGCGCGGCACACCGTCAACGAGGCCGCGATCGAGAAACTGCAGACGCATCTCGAGGCCTGGCTCAAGCGCACGAATGCGACGCGGTTGCTCATGCGTCCGCAGATCACGTATCCGTTCGGCGAACCCTACGAAGAGATCGGCCCGCTCGGCCCGACCTTCAGCGCACACGTGAACGTCTTCTCGGTCGAAGGACTCGTCCTCACCGTCGCCTTCGATCATCCGCCGGATCCGCAGGCGCAGCGTTCATTGAAAACACTCCTGCGGCAACTGGAACAGACCGTCGAGTCGACGATCGCATCCGGACGCAGCGAGCGCGCGATCATCGCGGAACGACTGCTCGAGCCCGACTTCACGAAGTATCCGGACCTCGCCGAGCACTCTCGCGAAGTCGCGGTGATCGCGCAGCGCTTCGCGCGCGCTCTCGACCTGCCGCCTGCGCAGGTGGAGATGATTCGTGTCGCCGCGCTCGTGCACGATGTCGGTCTGCGGCTGCTCGACTACCAGCGGCTGTATCGCAGCTCGACTCTCACCCCCGAGGAGATTCGCGGACTGGCGGAGCATCCGGTGGTTGGCGCCGCGATTGTCGAGCCGCTCCTCGGCACCGACATCGCCCAGGCTGTGTTGCGCCATCACGAGCGCGTCGACGGGAAGGGCTACCCGAGCCGCCTCAGCGGTCAGCAGATCCCGATCGCGGCGCGCATCATCCAGATCGCGGACGCCTGGGTGGCGATGACCTCACGCGAAACCTATCAGACGCCGATCAGTCACGAAGCGGCTGTCAAACGCCTCCGCGAGGGCACCGGAACGCAGTTCGACAACGCGCTCGTCGAGCGCTTCCTTCGCAACCTCACGGAAATCGTGTCGTAGCAACCTTCGTTGTGCCTTCCACGTACAATCCGCCGACAAACCCAAAAGGAGAATCCCATGCGAAAAACTCTCACGCTCGCGGCAGCTCTGCTGTTCGCGTTTTCCCTCCAGGCCGCCGATCTGACGGTCGATGAGATCCTGAACAAGAACACCGAGGCCCGAGGCGGTCTCGAGAAGCTGCAGAAGGTGAAGTCGATGCGCTTCAACGGCAAGCTCTCGATGGGCGGTATGGAAGCAGCGTTCAGCATGTCCAAGAAGCGCCCGGAGATGGTGAAGATGGAGTTCACGATCCAGGGCATGACCGGCGTGCAGGCCTACGACGGCACCACCGGCTGGATGGTCATGCCGTTCATGGGCAAGAAAGACCCCGAGGCGATGTCGGGCGACGCGCTCAAGGAGTTCAAGGACCAGGCGGACTTCGACGGCCCCTTCATCGACTACGCGAAGAAGGGCAACAAGGTCGAGCTCCTAGGCAAGACCGACGTCGAAGGCACGCCCACATACAAGGTCAAGCTGACGACGAAGGAAGGCAACGAGACGACCGTCTACATCGACGCCGAGACGTTCCTCGAGGTGAAGATGGAAGCGAAGCGGAAGATGCAGGGCCAGGAGATCGAAGGGGAGACGACCCTCGGCAACTACCAGGAAGTCGAAGGCCTGCTCATCCCCTTCTCGATCGAGATGAAGGCGAAAGGCGCCCCCGCCGGCCAGACCATCACGATCGATAAAGCGGAGATCAACGTCGACCTCGAAGACGCCTCGTTCAAGATGCCCGCGGTGAAGCCTGCCGCGGAGACGGTGAAGCAATAACGACGAAACGTAGGGCGCGGCTTTAGCCCGCCTCCCCGGGGGCGGGCTGAAGCCGCGCCCTACGTTTGGCACCTATGCGCAAGATTGTCCTCGCCCTTCTCTTACTCACCCTCCCTCTAGCCGCCCAGGACGATCTCAAACTCGACTCCTCCACCCTCGGCGGCCTTCGTGCGCGATCCATCGGGCCGGCTGTCATGGGCGGGCGCATCGCGGCGATCGACGGCACCGGCGACTCGCCGGCGACGATCTACGTCGGCGCGGCCAGCGGCGGCGTATGGAAGTCGACCGATCACGGCACGAGTTTCAAGCCGGTGTTCGATCAGAACATCCAGTCCATCGGCGCGGTGGCGATCGACAAGTCGAAACCCGACACCGTGTGGGTCGGCACGGGCGAGTCGTGGGTCCGCAACAGCGTCTCCGTCGGCGACGGTGTCTACAAGACCACCGACGGCGGCGGCTCGTGGACGAACATGGGCCTCGCCGACAGCGAGCACATCTCCCGCATCGCCATCGATCCGAAAAAGTCCGACACCGTCTTCGTCTGCGCGACGGGCCGTCTCTGGAACGCGAACGAAGAGCGCGGCGTCTTCCGCACGAACGACGGCGGCAAGAGCTGGAAGAAAGTCCTCTACGTCGACGCGAACAGCGGCTGCGCGGACATCAGCATGGATCCGGGCGAGCCGCAGATCCTCTACGCCGCGATGTGGCAGTTCCGCCGGCAGCCCGATTTCTTCACCTCGGGCGGTCCGGGCAGCGGTCTCTATCGCAGCACCGACGGCGGCGAGACCTGGACGAAGCTGAAGAACGGCCTCCCCTCCGGCCACCTCGGACGCATCGCCGTCGCGGTCGCGCCGTCGCGCCCGAGCACCGTTTACGCGGTGGTCGAGGCGAAGAAGACCGCGCTCTACCGCTCCGACGACCTCGGCGAGAGCTGGCGCGAAGTGAACGACTCGTTCAACGTGCAGGCGCGCCCGTTCTACTTCGCGCACATCGTCGTCGATCCGAAGGACCACAATCGCGTTTACAAGCCGGGCCTCTCGCTCACGTACAGCGAGGACGGCGGCAAGACCTTCAGCGGCTCGCTCACCGGCGGCAACAGCGTCCACGGCGATCATCACGCGCTCTACATTCATCCGAAGGACACCGCGATGATGATCGTCGGGACCGACGGCGGCGCGTATCAATCGTTCGACCGCGCGCAACGCTGGCGGCACCTCAACGTGCTGCCGGTCTCGCAGTTCTATCACGTCAATTTCGACCTCGACACGCCGTACAACGTCTACGGCGGACTGCAGGACAACGGTACGTGGATGGCGCCTTCGCAGTCTTCCGGCGGCATCACCAATCACGCCTGGCGGCCCCTCGGCGGCGGCGACGGATTTGCGGTCGCGACGGACTCCGTCGACTCCGACATCGTCTATCTCGAGTCGCAGGGCGGACGCCTCGTGCGCCTGCGCCGCTCGACCGGCGAGTCGAAGGAGACTTATCCGTACGCGCAGAAGAGCGAGACGAAGCTGCGCTTCAACTGGAACACGCCGATCGTCACGAGTCCCACGCAGAAGGGAACGGTCTATGTCGGCTCGCAGTTGCTGATGCGCTCGCGCGACGGCGGCGATTCGTGGGAGCGGATCTCCGGCGACCTCACGACCAACGACGCCAAAACGCAACGGCAGCTCGAGTCGGGCGGCATCACCGTCGACAACTCCAGCGCCGAGAACTACAACACGATCATCACCATCGCCGAGTCGCCGAAGAACCCGAACGTGATCTGGGTCGGCAGCGACAACGGCAACCTGCAGGTCACGAGCGACGGCGGCAAGACCTGGACAAACACCGTCGCGAATGTGAAGGGTGTCCCATCGCGCACATGGGTTTCGCGCATCGAGGCTTCGCACTTCGATGAGAGCACCGCGTACGTGACCTTCGACGGACACCGTACCGGCGACATGAAGTCGTACGCTTTCCGCACGCGCGATCTCGGCAAGACGTGGGAGCCTCTCGGAACGGCGGACGTCCGCGGCTGGGCGCACGTGATCCGCGAGGATCTCGTCAACCCGAATCTGCTGTTCCTCGGCACAGAGTACGGTCTGTATCTCTCGCTCGACGCCGGCGCGAACTGGGCGCAGTTCAAGGAGAACTTCCCGCCCGTTCCCGTCAACGACGTGAAGCTCCACCCGCGCGACGGCGACGCGATCATCGGCACGCACGGCCGCGGCATCTACGTCATCGACGACCTCTCGCCGCTGCGCGCGCTCACGCCCGACGCTTTGGCGAAGGACGTGGTGATGCTGCCGTCGCGCGCCTCGGTGCTGAAGATCCCGTCGTACGACGGACGCTCGGAGGGCGACACGCTGTATTCATCCGGCGGCCTCGACGACGTCGCATCGATCTCGTATTACCTGAAGAAGCGTCACGTCATCGGCGACTCGAAGGTCGAGATCTACGATGCGGACAACAACCTCGTGGCGACACTCCCGGCCGGAAAACGGCGCGGCATCAACCGCGTCGACTGGCCGATGCGCCTCCCCGCGCCGAAGATGCCGGCCGGCAGCGCGATCGTTCTCTCCGGCGGCGCGTTCTACGGACCGCGCGCGCCGATCGGCACGTACACGGTGAAGTTCATCAAGGGAAAAGAGACGTACACGTCGACGCTCGATCTCGTGCCCGACACGCGCGCGAAGTACACCGCGGAAGATCGCGCCGTGCAGCAGAAGGCCGTCCGCCGGATGTACGACATGATCGGCGAGTTCACCACGCTCACTGAGAATGTCCAGAAGCTGCTCGGCGAGGCGAAGACACCGGTTGCGAAGAAAAAACTCGATGAGCTCTACAAGTCGCTGACGTCGACTCGCGAAGGCGGCTGGCTCTCCGGCGAAGAACAGCTTCGCGAGCGTCTCGGCATGCTCTACGGCGCGATCAACATCTACGACGGCCGACCGACGGAGTCGCAACTCGCGGAGATTGAAGTCCTGGCGGAGGAATTGGCGAAGAAGAAGGCACAATTGCCCCCTTGAGATTGAAATATTGAAGTCGCTTTTCGAAAACCTCAGAACTCTTCCGCGTCCCGCCTGGATTCTTTTCGGCGGGACGTTCATCAATCGCTTCGGCACTTTCGTGATGCCGTTCCTCGCGATCTACATGACGAGGAACGGCTTCACTCCCGCGCAGGCGGGACTTGCGGTCAGCTCGTACGGCGCAGGCCACATCATCGCCTCGATGATCGGCGGACATCTCGCGGATCGCATCGGACGCCGCTACACGATCGCGCTCTCGATGTTTCTGTCCGCGGTGTCGATGCTCGCGCTATCGCAGGCGCGGACGTTCCCGCTCATCCTCGGGCTCGCGTTCACGGTCGGAATGGTCGGCGAGCTCTATCGTCCCGCCGCATCCGCGCTTCTCGGAGATCTCGTTCCCGCCGAGCAACGCGTCGCCGCGTTCGGCATGTACCGCTTCGCGATCAACCTCGGCTTCGCCGCCGGCCCCGCGACCGCCGGCTTTCTCGCGAACAAATCCTTCTTCTACATCTTCGCCGGCGATGCCGTGACGTCATTCGTCTACGGACTCGTGGCGCTGATCGCACTGCCGCACGGGAATCGTTCCAGCGGCGAAGGCGAGCGCGCGGGAGAAGGAGTGATCGTCGCGCTGCGCCACCGGGCGTTCGTCTACTTCCTCCTCGGCACGCTCTGCATGGCCTGGGTCGAGTTTCAGTTCCACTCGACCTTCCCGCTGCACATCGCGAAGCTCGGATACTCGCCGTCGGCGTACGGAATGCTGCTCTCGATCAACGGCGTGCTGATCGTGCTCTTCGAGCTCGTGCTCATCGCGTGGACGCAGCGCTTGCCGCCGCAACCGCTGATCGCCCTCGGCTACGGCCTCACCGGAATCGGCTTCGCGCTCACCGGCCTCGCCGCCGGCATCCCGATGCTCGTGGTAATGATGGTGGTCACGACCGTCGGCGAGATGATCTTCGCGCCCGTCACCGGCGCGTACGTGAGCAGTCTCGCGCCCGAGCGCTACCGCGGCCGCTACATGGGCCTGTGGCATTCGATGTTCTCGTTCGGCATGGTCCTCGGCCCCGCGATGGGCACGTGGATCTACCAGCGGAACCCGACGGTGTTGTGGTGGACCTGCTTCGCGATGGGCGTCGCCGCCGCGGCGCTCGCGCTGGTGAAATCAAAACGCTGAGCTATACTTATTCGCATGTCCCGCAAGGTTCTCGTCCTCGCGCTCCTCGTCCTCTCGCTCTCTGCTTACGCACGCACACGCGCCGTGACGCCGCCTTTCGTGCGTCCCGGCGGCGGCTCCGTCAGCGGCATCGTAGAAAGCGTGCAGGGGAATCTCATCCGGCTCGCGGATGGACTCATCGTCGTCGACGCAAGCAAAGCGTCGATCGTGATCGGACGCGGACGCGTCGGCACGATTGCGGACATTGAGCCCGGCATGCTCCTCTTCGCGTCGACCGCGGCGGATGAAGCGCCGTCTTCGCATCCGGTTCTGCACGCATCGACGATCGTCGCCACAAACGCTGGAGACGCAGGGATTTCCGGCGCGGTGCAATCCGTCGATGTGACCACCCGCTCTTTCGTCGTCCTCGGTCATACGATCTACGTCGACGACGAGACGAGCTTTGGCGGCATCTTCCGGGACGGTCACACGCCGGGTCTTTCGGACCTCGTCCCCAACCAGCTCGTGACCGTGCAGGTGGACGCGGTCAACGGCCGCCTCATCGCGCGCGACGTGCTCGTGCTCTCGCCCGTCCCGCCGCAGATCAGTCATCTGAACGGAACCGTGAAGAGCATCGGCACGGACGCGTGGACCATCGAGAGCGATGGCGAGATCGTGACCGTGGTCGTCAACGCGCAGACGAAGATCGTGGGATCCCCGAAAGTCGGCGATCGGGTCGAAGTGATTCTCAACACCGATACCGCGAACAACCGCGTCGCGATCGCGATCTACAAGATTCAGATCGTGCCGCCGCCGGTGAAGATCGTGCAATTCCACGGCAAGGTGAAGTCGATCACCGGCCCGACCTGGGTCGTGACCGTGGACGCCGCGGACAAGACCTTCACCGTGAACGAGCGGACGAAAGTCACGCCCAACACCGGTGTGGGCGATCTCGTGCAGGTGCTGGCGTCGCAAGCCGACGACGGAACGCTGACCGCGATGACGGTGATCAAGCTCGGGTTCTAGCCTAATTAGTTTATCCCGCGCGAAGACGCGGGATCTCTGGTGATCCCGCGACCGCGCACTCCACAGGCGCGATCCGCGCGGTGCCACCGAAGATCCCGCGTCTGCGCGCGGGATAAACTCAACCAAGCACCCCGACACCCCGAACCGCGTACCTCGGGAACACCGTCGCCAGCGACGTTACGCCGAGGTGTTTCGTCAGCAACTCGCCGAACACGTCGCGGAAGTCGGTCGTCACCGCGAGGTCGCGTCCTTCGAACAACTGCTCGCGCTCGAGGCCGGGCCACTTGCCGTGGACCTTGCCGCCGCGGACATCCCCGCCGAGGATCATCATCACACCGCCGTGTCCGTGATCGGTGCCGCGATTGCCGTTCTCACGCACGGTTCGTCCGAACTCCGACATCGTCACCAGCACGACGTCGCTCATGCGCGAGCCGAGGTCTTTCGCTAACGCCGCGATGTCCTCGGACAGCCGACGCAGATTGTTCGCGAGCGGCGCCTTCTGCGCGGCGTGCGTATCCCATCCGCCGACGTCCGTGAACGCCACCTCCACGCCGACGTCGCCCTTGATCAGACTCGCGATCTGCTTCAGCGGACCGCCGCTCGCGTCGACCTTGCCCAGCACGCGCGCGGCTTCGAACGCTTCCGGATACGCCGACGCGAACAGCGCGGACGCACGCTCGTTGCGGAACTTCGCGAGGTCCGTCGCCGCGATCGCATCGGGCGCACCCGAGAAGATGCGCGGCAGCGTCGTCGTGATCGCGACCGCGCGCGGAGCGGAAGATTTCGGTTTGCCGATGGCGCGCGCGAGAAACCCGTCCTTCGTCGACTTCTCGCCCGGCGTTCCGCTCTCCATGAAATCCTGCGCGTCGAAATGCGAGCGCGTCGCATCGGGACTTCCCGCCGCGTGTACGACCGCGAGCGAGCGGTCCTTCCAGAACGGCATCAGCGATTGCAACGACGGATGCGCTCCGAAGAAGCCATCGAGATCGAGGACCTCGTTGCGCGGAATGGCGATCGAAGGACGCGATGCCGCGTATGCGCGCTCGCCGTACGGGACGATCATGTTCAATCCATCGACGGCGCCGCGTTGAAAGATCACTACGAGAACCTTTCCGCGCCGCGTCGCCGCGCGAAGCGGCAGCGCTGCGCCGAGGAGGCCGAGACCGGTGGTGCGGAGAAACAATCGGCGGTTCATTGCCTCATGAACTCCTTTCCGCCGAGCGTGCGCGCTAACGCATCCGCGTCACTGGCGCGCACGCGCACGCCCGGCATCTTGTTGTGGACCAGTGCCAGGACGAAATCGAGCCGCGCCAGCGTCGCGCCGCTCCCGGACCACGACTCCGCGTCGTCCGGATAACCCGTCGGCGGCTGCGCGAGGTAGAGCCCCTCGCCCATCTTCCGCAGCTCGCGCGCGAGCGGCAGCGGATCGTCGATCGTGCCGCCCGCGGCACGAATCGCGGAGACCGCGTACTCGAACGGCGACTTCACCTTCGCGCCGCGCGAGCTCCAGAACTCCGGACTGTCGAGCACCGCCTTCACCGTCGCGCGCAGATCGCCGTTCGTATCGCGGAATCGTTTTGCGACGCGCTCCACGAGCGCGGGCGAAGGCTCGTCACTGACGAGGCGGATGCAGAGCTTCGTCGCGATGTGCTTCGCCGTCGCCGGATGCCGCGCGAGGAAGCGGATCATTCGCTCGCCCTCGTCCATCCCGCCCTGCAGGCGCACACCGAGGACCGTCTTCGCTCCGCTGTCGTGCGCGAAGCGGCGGAAGCGGAACGCGACCGTTCCGTTCACAGGCTTGTCGATACTCCAGCCGGTGAACGCGCGCGCCAGCTCGGTGACGTCCTTCTGCGTGTAACCAGCGTCGACGCCGATCGTGTGCAGCTCCATCAGCTCGCGCGCGTAGTTCTCGTTGAGCGCGCCGGCGCGCGAGCGGGCGTTGTCCAGATAGAACAGCATCGCCGGCGACTTCGCCGTCGCCATCAGCAGATCCTCGAAGCGTCCCCACACGCGCGGACGGATCGTCTCGCGCTCGTAGCTCCCGACGAGATAACGATCGAGTCCCTTCGCGGCGAACACGTTGAAGTGGTTCATCCAGAAGTCGACCATCACCTCGTTGAGCTGTCGCTCCGACTCCGCGGCACGGAGGATGCGTTGCGCCGAGACGTCGGCGACGGCTTTGCGTCCGGCGCGTCGCGCCTTTTGCTTGTCGTCACGCGGCGGAATCTCGACAGCCTTCTCGAAGCGCGCCACGCGCACCGCGACCGCGCGGTCATCGATGCGCTCGGGATGGAGCTGTTCGTCGATCCAGCGGTCGACGCCGATGCGCATCACACGCTCGACATCTCCAGGCCGCGCGCCGAACGTCAAACGGCTGAGCGCGTGTTCCGCGCGCTGGCGCTCGCTGGAAGATGCGGCGACGAACAACAGCGCGGCTGCGGCGATCCACCGTTGCATGCCGAACGGACGGATACGCGTCGTGAAACGTTTACGTGTTGCCGGGCACGATCCACGTCCGTCCGCCAATACTGACGGTCTCCGCTTCGAAGCCGAACAGCGAGCGCATCACATCGACGCGCATCACCTCGTTCGGCGACGCATCGAGCGCGAGCGCACCTTGCTGCATCACGAGCATGCGGTCGCTATGCGCCGCGGCCCAGTTGAGGTCGTGTGCGGCGAAGAGCACGGTGCACCCGGTGCGATCGACGACGTCGCGCAGCAATCGCGAGAACTGCTGAACGTGCGAGAGGTCGAGCGCGGCCAGCGGCTCGTCGAGCACGATCAGGCGCGGTGTGCCCGCGAGCACACGCGCGAGAAACACGCGCTTGCGCTCGCCGCCGCTCATCTCGTCGAGATAGCGGTCGCCGAGGTGTCCGGCGTCGCACAGCTCGAGCGCGCGCTCCGCCTCTTCGAAATCGCGCGGCGACTCCCATGAGAAACGTCCGAGGTACGGCGCGCGTCCGGAGACGACGACGTCGAGCGCGCGCATCGGAAATGCGGGATCGGGATCCTGCGGCAAATACCCGACGCGCTTCGCGTACTCCTTCGCCGGCCATTGCGAGAGCGGCGTGTCTTCGTACAACACCTCGCCCTGCCGCGGCGCGAGCACGCGCGCGATCAACTTCAACAGCGTCGACTTGCCCGAGCCATTCGGGCCGGTGAGCGCGACGAGTTGTCGCTCGCCGACAGCGAAGCTCATATCGCGCACCGCGATCGCGTCGGCGTATGCGTAGGAGACGTTGCGGAGCTCGAGCAAATGGGGGGCCGGCGCCTCGCCGGCCGTACCACCGGCCCCCGGCCGGTGCCGCCGAGGCGGCGGCGGAACGGCCGGCGGGGCGCCGGCCCCCCAAATCACCGCGCCCTCCGCAACAACGACAGGAAGAACGGCACGCCGAGGATCGCCGTGAACGCGCCGATCGGCAGCTCCGCGCTGGTGACGAGCGTGCGTGAGAGCGCGTCCGCCGCGACGACCAGCGTCGCGCCGCCGAGGGCACAGAGCGGCAGGAGAAAACGAAAATCGCGGCGCCAGATCAATCGAATGAGATGCGGCACGAGCAAGCCCACGAATCCGATGATGCCGCTCACGGCGACCGCGGCGCCGGTGATGATCGACGCGACGCCGAAGCCGATCAACTTCACCCGCTCCACTTCCACACCGCGCGCCTTCGCATCCTCCTCGCCGAACGCGAGGAGACGAAGATCGTTCGCGAAGAACGCGAGCACGAGCATCGCGAGCACGAGCAGCGACGACAGCAGGATCACGTCCGTCCACGTCGCGCCGAACACCGTGCCCATCATCCAGCGCAGTGCAGCCGTGAGATCCGCCTCGCGCGAAAGCGCGAATGAGATCAGGATCACCGCGGAGAAGAACGCGTTCAGCACGAGACCCGAGATCAACAATCGCGTGGGGTCGGTGTGATCGCGTCGGCGCGCGAGGAGAAACACCGCAGCGGTCGCGCCGCACGCGCCGAGGAACGCCACCAGCGGCACGACACCGGGAAAGCGCGCGAGACGCAACGCCGTCGCGATCGCCGCGCCCGCCGCCGCGCCGCCGGAGACGCCAAGGATGAACGGATCGGCGAGCGCGTTGCGGAGCAGCGTCTGGAACGTCACGCCCGCGACGGCGAGCGTCGCGCCGATGGCTGCAGCGAGAAGCACGCGCGGCAGACGGATGCGCAGCAGGATCGTGCGCGCGGTGTCGTCATTCCACGAGACCCGCGTCGCGCCGAACGACACGGCCAGAATCAGCACCAACGCGAGAAGCAGCGTCAGAACGAGGACCGGCTTGATCAGGTCGTGGCGGGACACGGCTGGAAGATAGACCAGTCGAGGCTCGCGAGGAACGATTCATCCGGCGGCTGCACGGTTTTGAAGGTGAACGCGAACTGCGACGGACCGTGCTCCTCGAGATGCGCGAGGCGCTTCTTCATCTCATCGACGCTCGGGATGTGACCCGCCGGCACCCACCACAGCGCGAGAAACGCACCCTCTAATTTCTCGAACCAGTCGTGTCGACCGCGGAGCAGCTCCGCGTGGGCGGTACGGTACGTGAACGCCTTCAGCGCCTCCACGCTCTCCCACACCGACATGTTCACGAGCAGGCGCTCGTCCTCGTATGGGCGGAGATAGCTCGACGGACCGACATCCGACTTCAGACGCCAGACGAATCCCGGCGCGGTATCGGCGAGCGCGTTGATCTCGTCCAGCCGGCTCACGAATCCCTGCATGATCTCGTCTTCGAGCGACGCGCGAACACGGCCGATGTTCACCTGGGCGATGTGATAGCGCTTCATGGCTTGTCCAGTATCGCATTCAGCGCCGCCGCGGCCTCCGCCATGCGTGGGCCGGGGCGCTGAAAAATATCTTCATTCACCGAAACGACACGCACGTGCAAACCCGGCACGCGCTTCATCAGCGCGTCGACCTGCTGCGGCGTCACCGCGCCGCGCGGATAGAGAAGAATGTCCGGCGGCAACGCGACGAACGACTCGAGCGAGTACTGCGGCCAGCCATTGATCTCCACGGCGTTGCGCGCGCCGGTGAGCGCAAACAGATCGTCGGTGAACGTCGAGCGCCCGGCGACATACAGCGGATCGGTCCACACCGCGAACAACACGCGCGGCGCGTTCGCGCGCGTGCGCTTCTGCGCGGCCACCGCGCGCTCGAGATCGCGCACCGCGTCGTCGGTGTGCGGTGCGTCGAGCAGCTTGCCAAGACGACTCATCGCAATCGGGATCTCGTTCAGACGATCGGTGCGGATGACGAACAGCGGAATGTTCGCCGCGGCCAAAGCCGGCGCGAGGTTCGGATGGTTTCCTTCGGTGGACGCGAACACGATGTCCGGTTTCAGCGCGACGATCTTCTCGATGTTCGGCTGCATTCCCCCGACCTTCGCCACCTTCTTCGCGGCCTCGGGGTAGTTGGAGAAATCGTCGGCGCCGACGATGCGCTCGCCCTCGCCGAGGGCGAAGATCATCTCCGTGAGATTCGGCGCGAGAGTGACGATGCGGCGGATCTCGCGCGGCACGGCGACGGGGCGGGCCAGATCATCGGAGGTGGTCGCGGGGGAACGGTCCTGGCAGGCAACAAAGAGGAACGCGAAATAGGACAAACAGGACCAGTAGGACGGATAGGACCTATGCGTCATATGAGTCCTCTTGGTCCCATTCGTCCTATAAAACAAAACCGCGGCCGAAGCCGCGGTGGAACCAGGCCTGCGAAGCCCTCAGGACTCGCCCCCGTCTTCGTCTTCCAGGTCGTTGTTCACGCCGAGGCGGGAGCAGGCGGCGGAATACATCTGCTTCGATGCGTTGATCGCCGACTGGAGCTCGGCGATGCGATCCTTCACCTTCGCGAGCTCTTCCTCGATCGAGTCCTTCAGATCGCTGATCTCCTGCTTGGTCACTTGGAGCGTGGTCTCGTAGAACTTCCGCTGCTGGTCGGTCAGAACCGGCATTTGTATCCCTCCGTCGCCAACTCGATTTTGATCATAACTTGAACTCGATCGGCACGGTCACCCAGGACCGCACGCGCACACCGTCTTTCATGGCCGGCGCGAACGAAGAGCGGCGCATCGCCTGCACCGCCGCCTCGTTGAGGCCGACGGCCGTCGAGACCCCGCGGATGACGCGTACATCAAGGACACTTCCGGTCTCGGAGACGAGCACGCTCGTGATGACCGTGCCCTGCACGCGCTGGGCGCGCGCCACCGGCGGATAGTTGATTTGGCCGCGGCGCGTCAGGCGCGGAGGCGTCAGACCCGGGGTGCCGGCCGGAACGAGATCGCCTTCGCTGGCGCGCGCCACCGTCGGCTGTTGTTGCGGCGCGGGAGCGGGAGCTTCGGCCGTTGCGGTCGGCTGCACGGGCTGCGGTGCAGGCCGCGTTTCCACCGGGGCGGGAGCCGGCGCCTCTTCGACAGGCGTCGGTGCGGGACGCGAGGGCGCGGTCGTCTGCGTCGCCGCGGGCTGCGTTTGCGTTTGCTGCGCGCGCGTTTGCGCATCGAGTCGCGCGCGTTCCGCCGCGATCCGCCTCGCCACTTCCTGATCGACGAGCGACGGATCGAGCGACGTCTGAGTCGTCGCGGTCGGAACGATGGTGGTGGTGGACGTGCTGGTGGCGACCGGGACGACCGTCTGCGTCGCGGCTCCGGAAGTCGTAGGAGCGATCGTGCTCGATGCAGTCGTTGCGGCCGGCTTGTCGCCTTTGCCGCGCATCATCACGAACGCGGCACCACCGACCACGATGAGCAGTCCGACGACGATCGCGATGAGCACGATCGGAGACTTCCCTTTCTTCGGCTCCTCGAAGGCGACTGCCGCGGCGTGTGCAGGCGCATGCGCGGCCATCACCGGCGCCGCAACCGCGGGCGCGTGCGCCGCAACCACAGGCGCAGGTGGCGGCGCGGGTGCGGGCGCTGGCATCACCGGCAGCGGCGTATCGATCATCGTCTGCGCGGCCTCGAACACATCCGCATCGGGGCTCGACAGCCGATGCATATAGATCGCGAGGTCGGCGCTGGTCGGCGTCGGCTTGAACGAATAGAGGATCGCGTCGAGGTCGCGGGCCATCTCGCCCGCGGTCTGATAGCGGTTCGCCGGATCCTTCTGCAGCGCCTTGATGACGATCTTGTCGATGTCCGGCGTGACCTCGTCGTTGTACAGCGACGGCGGCTGCACTCGCGCCTCGCGCACCTGCTCGAGGATCGACAGCTCGTTGTCGCCGGTGAAGAGCTTGCGGTTGGTGAGCATCTCGAACAGCACCGTCGCCAGCGCGAAGATGTCGCTGCGGCGGTCGATGCTGCGGCCCCAGGCCTGCTCGGGCGACATGTACTGCAGCTTGCCCTTGAGCGCGCCGGCCTGCGTGTGCGACGCCTTCGACGCCGCCTTGGCGATGCCAAAGTCGCACAGCTTGATGTCGCCTTCCTGCGAGACGAGCACGTTCTGCGGCGAGACGTCGCGATGAACGAGACCCATCTCCTTCTCTTCGAAATCCTTTTTGCGATGCGCGTAGTCGAGCGCGGACGCGAGTTTGGACGCGATGAACAGCGCCAGCTCGACGGTCATCGTGTGACCGCGCTCTTCGCCGCGGCGAAGGATCGTCTTCAGGTCGTACCCGTCGATGTACTCCATCGCGATGTAGTACGAGCTCTGAATCTTGCCGAGGTCGTAGATGTGGATGATGTTGTTGTGGTTGAGCTGTGCGGCCAACTTCGCCTCATCGACGAACATCTCGATGAAGTCCTGGTTGTCGGAAAGATGCGGAAGGATCTTCTTGATCGCGACGATCTTCTGGAATCCTTCCACGCCGCGCATCCGCGCCTTCCACACCTCGGCCATGCCGCCTGTGGCGATCTTCTCGGTCAGAAGGTACTGCCCGAACTTCACGCCGTCGGTCGGCTCTTCGTCGGCCTTCGCGGCATCGGGCACGGCCTGAGGAAACACCGGCTGCGATACGGGCACGCGATCGGATTCAGATGGCGGAGGTACGTACGCCTTCATCTTCTCCGTGCTGAAGCGCTGCTCCGGCGGTGCCGCGGATGGAGGAGGCGTCGGTGTCGGAGAGATGTTCGGGCGGGGCGTCGCTACGGTGCCGGTGCTGGCTTTGCGCGCGTTCTTATCGAGGCCCGAGAGCGTGTCGCTCAACATCTTGTCGAACTCGGACGTGCCGCCTGTCGCGCGCGGTTTCTGCGGCGCGGCGGGAGTCGGCGTCGGCGTGTTGACGACCGTCGGCGCGGGCTCGCGGCGTTTCGGCATCATGCCGCCGAGCGTGTCGGAGAGCATCTTGTCGACGTCCGCGCTCGACGAGCGCCCCGTGCCGGTGACCGGCGTCTTGCGCACGATCGGCTTTTCTTCCTCGAGCAGGTCGCCGAAGATCTCGCTCGAGGTCAGCTTCGTCGTGGCGCTCGTGTCCGAGACGCCGAGCATCTGCTGCACTTTTCCGAGGAACTCGGTCTCGGAGTAGGGCTTCGGGAGGATGTCAGAGGCGCCGACGCGCTGCGCGTCCTGCTTCGGGCTCTTGCCGTTGTAGCCGGAAACCGTGAGCAGGATCGGCGTCTCCTGAAGGGGCTTGCGTCCGCGGATCGCGCGAATCAGCTCGGTCGTGCTGATCTTCGGGACGACCGAGGAAAGCACGATGAGCCGGGGCTGATCGCCGTCCAGCGCGCGCATCGCCTCCTCGCCGTCCTTCGCAAACGTCGGGTTGAACGGCTGACCCGACAGCGCCTGCTTCACGCGGTCGGTGTAGCGTGGCTCGTACTCCACAACGAGAATGTTTTCAGACATGTGTGGCCTAATGGCGCTTGGGGGATTGTGAGGGCGCAATTCTGGCACAGACGAAGGCGAAAGGAAAAAGGGGAAAGGCGAAAGTCGCTTCGCGCATCGATACTTTTCGCTTTTTCCTTTCGCCTTTCACCTCCCCGCTTGCTTTTCACGAACGACTTAGCCGATACTGCGTCCGCACCTCGCGCGACGATTTGGCGTAAGGCATTCCGCAGGCGTCGAGAGTTGACTCTCCGCCCCGACCTCGTCGGCTCCCGGGACTCGCAGGTGAAAGCTCATTAGGGTTTGATTGAGTTCGAATGACACCAGAAGATCGCACTCCGCGTAAGCGGCGTCGTCGCAGACGCCGCCCGGGCGGTGCCGGACCCGAGGGCCAGCCCTCGAACGGCCATCGTCCGGAACCAGGAAACGAATTACAGCCCGCCGGCCAGTATCGCGCCGGAGGAGGGGCCGGCGGCCAACAACGCCGCCGTCGCCGCTCGCGTCGGGGAGGAAGCGGCGGAGGCCGCTCCGATCGCCCGATGGCGCAGGAGAACGGCTCGTCCGCTCCGATCGACGTCCCGCCGGGCGAGCTCGTGCCCGCCAGCGGCGTGCTGTTCATCAAGCAGAACGGCGCCGGCATTCTCGTCGACCCCGTCAACAACTATTACCAGCAGCCGGGCGACCCGATCGTTCCCCGCTCCACCATCGAGCGCCTGCATCTCCAAGCGGGTCTCCTGCTCGCCGGCACGGCGCGCCGAACGGGCAACGGCCTCGAGTTCGTCGGTCTCGAGACCGTCGAAGGCCTGCCGCTCGAGGAGTATCGCGAGTCGCGCCGTCCCTTCTCCGAGCTCATCTCGATCGATCCGAACGACGTTTTCAAGCTCGAGACCGAGCCGGAGCGCCTCACGACGCGCGTCCTCGACCTCCTCTCGCCCCTCGGCAAGGGACAGCGCTGTCTGATCGTCGCGCCGCCGAAGGCCGGCAAGACGACGCTGCTGAAGGACATCGCCCACGGCATCAACCTGAATCACCCGGATGTGATCCTGTTCGTCCTGCTCGTCGACGAGCGCCCCGAGGAAGTCACGGACTTCCGCCGCTCGGTCGAGAAGGGGGAAGTGGTCGCATCGAGCTCCGATGAAACGGCCGAGAGTCACATCCATCTCGCCGAGATCATTCTCGAGCGCGCGCGCCGCCTGGTGGAGACGAAGAAAGACGTCGTCATCCTCTGCGACTCGATCACGCGCATGTCACGCGCGTACAACAACGAACAGCGCGGCTCGGGCAAGATCCTCTCGGGCGGCATCGACGCCCGTACGATGGAGAAGCCGCGGCGCTTTTTCGGCGCGGCTCGCAACGCCGAGGACTGGGGGTCGCTGACGATCATCGCCACGGCGCTGGTCGACACCGGCTCGCGCATGGACGAGGTCATCTTCCAGGAGTTCAAGGGCACTGGAAACACGGAGATCGTGCTCGACCGCGGTCTGTTCGAGCGACGGATCTTCCCGGCCATGAACATCGGCCAGACCGGCACGCGCAAGGAGGAAAAGCTCCTGCCGCCGACCGTGCTTCCGAAGATTCACACGCTGCGCCGCGCGCTCGCCGGAACGGATCCGATGACGGCGATGAAGATGCTGCTCGAACGGCTGCAGAAGTTTCCGAGCAACGATGCGTTCCTCAAGAGTTTCTGACGGCGTATGTCGTCAGAAACTCACCCTGTAACAATCCACAGGTTCTTTCCCTGTTCGCCACAGGTTGATCTAAGATGAGCGGTCAAAATCGGGGTTCGAAAATTCGCGCATGCCATGCAGGAGAGCGCGCAGTCCATTCAATGTGATTTCAATCCGTCAGGAGGATCTATGTCCCTTGCCCGTCGTATTTTTTTGTTGCTGTGTTTAGCGATTCTGGCGATCGCGCCGGCTGCGCTGGCTCAGTTGACCACCGGCAACATCGCCGGCACGGTCTCCGCGAGCGCCGACTTGCTTCCCGGTGTGACCATCGAAGCAGTCCACACGCCGACCGGCACCCGCTATGACACGGTCAGCGGTGCCAACGGCCGTTACCTGATTCCGAACGTCCGCGTCGGCGGACCGTATCGCATCACGGCCTCGCTGGAAGGGTTCAGCCCCTTCGAGGCGAAGAACATTCAGGTGCCCCTCGGCCAGACGGTCGAGGTGCCGGTGAATCTTGCGCTCGCCACGGTGAGCGAGGCCATCACCGTCACGGCCTCGGCCGACCAGATCATCAATCCGAATCGCACCGGTTCCTCGACCGCTGTTTCGGAAGAAACGATCGAGTCGCTGCCCACCGTCAACCGGCAGCTCCAGGACTTCGCCCGCACCAACCCGTACTTCAACACCAGCCTCACCGGTGACGGTACGTTCATGTTCGTCGCCGGCCGCAACAACCGCTACAACAACATCCAGATCGACGGCGCCGTGAACAACGACCTGTTCGGTCTGTCGTCGTCCGGCACTCCGGGCGGCGGCACGGGCACGCAGCCGGTGTCGCTCGACGCCATTCAGGAGATCCAGCTCCTGGTCTCGCCGTACGACGTGCGCCAGAGCGGCTTCACGGGCGGCGGGATGAACGCAGTCACGCGCTCCGGAACGAACGATCTCGAAGGCTCGCTCTTCTACACGCAGCGCAACCTCGACTACATCGGCGACAGCGACACGCTCTCGGCCCTTCCCGAGTTCGACCAGACCCAGTACGGCGGACGCCTCGGCGGCCGGATCATCAAGGACCGCCTGTTCTTCTTCGTCAGCGGCGAGGACAACAGCCGCGAGCAGCCGGACGGCACGCGCGCCTGCCGCGACGCGGCCGACTGCGCCGCTGCACTCGCCGCCAACACCCCCGGCGTCTACCGCGGAACCCCGTCGGCCGGTGAAGTGGCCGACTTCCTCCGCAGCCGGTACAACTACGATTCGGGCAGCCTCGACGACATCCTCTTCGACACCCAGAGCACGCTGCTCTTCGGCCGCCTCGACGCCAACATCGGCACCGCGAACAACCTGACCCTGCGCCACAACTATGTCGACGCGACGAACGTCAACACGCCGTCGAGCTTCGTGCGCACGACCAGCCGCTTCTACTATCCCAACAACCTCTATCTCTTCCCGAGCGAGACCAACTCGACCGTCGCCCAGCTCAACACCGTGCTCAACGCGAACATGTACAACGAGGGGCGCGTTGGATATCAGACGATCCGCGAGCATCGCGAGACGCCGGGCGAGATCTTCCCGACCATCGAGATCGGCGCAGCACAGCGCACCGGCGTCCTGCAGACCGGCATCGAGCGTTTCTCGGGCGCCAACGCGCTGGACCAGGACATCCTCGAGATCACCGACGACTTCACCTGGGTCATGGGCAATCACAACCTCGTGATCGGCACCAGCAACCAGATGTTCGAGTTCAAGAACCTGTTCATCCAGGACTTCTACGGCTATTACCTCTTCCCTGACTTCGCCGCGCTGCAGGCGGGCACGCCGAGCCAGTACAGCATCGGCTTCGCGACGGGCTCCGACCCGCGCCGTCCGACGCAGTTCGAAGCCGCGCAGTACAGCCTCTACGCCAGCGACCAGTGGCGCGTGGGCAACGGCGTGACGCTGACCCTCGGACTGCGCGCCGACAAGCCGAAGTTCGCCACCACTCCGTCGTTCAACCAGGCCGTGCAGACCGCGCTCGGCTACAACACCTCCGACGTTCCGGACGAGAAGATCACCTGGGAGCCGCGCGTCGGCTTCAACTGGGACATCGGCGGCGCGGGCAAGCAGCAGCTCCGCGGCGGCGTCGGCGTCTTCAACGGCCGCACGCCGTTCGTCTGGATCTCCAACGCCTACGGCGGCACGGGCGTCGAGCAGGTTCTTCGCACCTGCTCCGGTTCGTGCACGCGTCCGGCTTTCAACCCCGATCCGAACAACCAGCCGCGCGATCTCGGCGCGGGTGCCGCTGGCGACATCGCGCTGGTCGACCCGGACTTCCAGTTCCCGCGCGTTCTGCGTGCGACTCTCGGCTACGACCGCGAGGTCTTCTGGGGCGTCCGCGGCAGCGTCGAGCTGCTGCTGTCGCAGAACCAGCAGGACGTCTTCTACTACAACGTGGCGAAGGCCGAGAGCGGCGTGAGCCCACTCGACGGCCGCAAGAGATACGCGACCAAGCCGGGCGGATTCGGCAACGCTTACTTCCTGACGAACACCGACGAAGGTGAGGAGTTCACGCAGACCCTCACGCTCGACAAGGCCCTCGGCCGCCTTCGCGTCACCGCGAACTACGCGCACCAGACCGCCGAGTCGGTCGGCGACTTCACGTCCAGCACCGCCGGCTCGCAGTGGCAGTTCGGCTACACCTCCCGCAACGGCGATCTCTTCAACCCCGAAGTGACCGCGTCGGTCTTCCAGGTCGAGGACCGTTTCAACATCTCGGCCACGTACGGCTTCGATACGTTCGGTTTCGGCCACAGCTTCGGACTGTTCTACGTGGCGCAGGCCGGCCAGCCGTACTCCCTGCTCATGGGCGGCGATCCGAACGGCGACGGTTCGAGCAACAACGACCTGCTGTACATCCCCAACGATCTGATCCTCTGCCCTTCGACGGCGAACGCGGCTCCGAACGCCACCAACCCGTGCCGCTCGAACACGGCCAACTTCACCCCGCTCGACAAGACTCTGTTCAACAACTTCCTCAACTCAGTCGGCTTCACCCCGGGCAGCGGTGAGGCTCCGGAGCGCAACTCGCTCCGCCAGCCGTGGACGCGCCGTCTGGACTTCCACTACGAGCTCGGCCTGCCGCAGATCGTCGGCACCCGCGTCTCGATCCAGGCCGACATCCTGAATGTCCTGAACATGTTCGACAAGGACGCGGGCCAGCAGCGCTTCGTGCTCAACAACACGTTCATGCCGGTCACCTACAGCGGCCAGGATCCGACCTCGGGTCTCCCGGTCTACCGCGAAGCCGCGGTCGGCCGCCTGACCCCGGGCAGCCAGTTCAGCACGGGCAACCTCGCCTCGCGCTGGCAGGGACGCCTCGGACTCCGCGTGTCGTTCTAAACTCTCCCCGCATGTGGTAAACGGAACGGCCACCCGGCAACGGGTGGCCGTTTCGTTTTCAAGGAGGATTGATGCGCCGACTCGCTCCGCTGCTTCTGCTGCTCGCTTCGTGTGCTTCGACGACGACGGCTCCCACGCCGGTCGCGGCTTCATCGCCATGCAATCCGGGGCATTCAATCCTCAACGCAACTCTGTACGTGCAGAGCTCCGCCGAATACCGCGCCGCGGCGATGCAGACGTTTGCGGCCGCGCGGCGCGCGCTGGATGAAGCGCTCGCAGATCCGTCGCGCGTAGGCGCGATCGAGGAGATGAACGAGGATCCGGCGCAGCCGCCGGCGATCATCGTCGACGCCGACGAGACGGTGCTCGACAACACTCCGTTCCAGGCGCGCGCGATCCAAAAAGGAATGACGTACGACGAGACGATGTGGAAGCAGTGGGTCTCGGAGGGAGCGGCCGGCGCGATCCCCGGCGCGGCGGAGTTCCTCGCCTACGCGAAGAGCCGCGGCGTGACGGTCTTCTACATCACCAATCGCGACGAAGACGAACGGCCGGGCACGATGAACAACTTGCGTAAGCTCGGCTACCCGCTCGAGGAAAACGTCGAGACGCTCCTGCTGCGCGAGAACAAAGTGAGCGACAAGTCGGCGCGCCGCAAAAGCGTCGCCGACCGTTACCGCGTACTGCTCCTCGCAGGCGATGACCTCAATGACTTCGCGAACATGCGCCGCGCCCCATGGCAGGAGCGCGATGAGCTCATCACGAAGATGAAGGACTGGTGGGGCACACGCTGGTTCATGCTCCCGAACCCGATGTACGGCTCCTGGGAGCACGCCGCAATCGGCGCCGGCGGCACACCGTGCGAACAGATGGACCGAAAGGTCAACGCGCTGAAACCTTAACGCCAATAGCCCCCGGCTTCAGCCGGGGGATTCGGCGCGGGGACCCGTGAGAGTCCGCGTAGCGGACGACAGAATCTATCGCCCGCTACGCGGGCTCGGAATCCGGCACCGTTCCTCGTTCCCCCGGCTGAAGCCGGGGGCTACTACCGGACCACACTGCCCACGAGATCGTACGGATGCGCGTCCGTGATCTCGACGCGCGCGAATGCGGGGAGATCTTTCGGCAGCAGGTCGATGCCGTCGTTGATCAGGAGGCGGCCGTCGATCTCCGGGGCCTGGCCGATGATGCGGCCTTCGAGGAGATGCTCGGTCTCTTCGCAGACACCGGTCACGATCGCGTCGTAGGTCTGGCCCACGCGCTGCGTGTTACGCGATAGCGCGATCTTCTGCTGCAGCTCCATCAGCTTCGCGCGGCGGCGCTCGGCGGTCTTGCGCGTCGGCGTATCGCTCATCCGCGCGGCGATCGTCGAGTCCTCGGCCGAATAAACGAACGCGCCCATGTTGTCGAACTGCGCCCACTCGACGAAGTCGTGCAGCTCGAAGAAATCCTTCGGCGTCTCACCCGGATGGCCGGTGATGAACGTCGTACGGATGGTCATGTCCGGCACGAGGTCGCGCATGCGCGTGACCATCTCGCGGTACTCCTTCGGCGAGCCGGGACGGCGCATGCGTCCGAGGACGTTCGCGGAGACGTGCTGGAGCGGGATGTCGACGTACGACGCGAAACGCGGCTCGCGCGCCATCAGCTCGAACAGGCTCCAGTCGAGCGAGCCCGGATACGCGTACAGGAAACGAATCCAGCGGAAGTCCGTCTCCGCGAGAAGCGTCTTCACGAGCGACGTGAGTCCGTTCGCGATGCCGAGGTCTTCGCCGTAGCGCGTCGTGTCCTGCGCGACGAGGTTCAGCTCGAGCACGCCCGCTTCCTGCAGCGCCCGCGCCTCGCGGACCAGCGAGTCGATCCCGCGCGAGCGGAACTTGCCGCGCATCTGCGGGATCGCGCAGAACGTGCACGGGTTCGAGCAGCCCTCGCTGACCTTGAGGTACGCGTGCGCGGTGCCCTGCGTGAGCACGCGCGGCAGGTCTTCGTACAAACGCTGCGACATCTTCCGGCGCGTCGGTGCGAGGTCGTCCCCGGTCATGCCGGTCACGGCCTCGGTGATCTTCTCGAGATGATCGAGTCCCACGAACGCGTCGATCTCCGGGATCGACTGCTGCAGGTCGGTGCGGTACTTCTGCACCATGCAGCCGGTGACAATCAAGCGCGATACTCCCTTACCGGCTCCGCCGTGGCCCTGCCCCTTCTTCGCCGCGACTTCCAGGATCGTGTCGATCGACTCCTGCTTCGCCGCGTCGATGAAGCCGCAGGTGTTGACGATCACGACATCCGCGTCTTCGAGGTCGTTTGTGATCACCACTTCGGATTCCGCCTGCAACTGCCCGAGCATGATCTCGGCGTCGACGAGGTTTTTCGGACACCCGAGGGAGATCATGCCCACACGGCGGACTTTTTCTGCTGGGACTACGCTCATGGATGCGGTGTAACACCAGCGGATGGCTCCGTCTTCCTCAGGGCCATCGCCAGCATGCACGCGGCCGGCACGATCAGATGCACGAGCAGCCGATTCACGGCAACCGCGGCCAGTTCGTCGACCCGCCAGCTCGTGACGGAGAGCGCCACGACGTACGCGGCGAGCGCGAGTGCCATCGTGACCAGCAGGATCGCGTACCGTCTCGAGCGCTCGAGCACCGCACCGACGACGATTGCGGCAGCAACAGCGATCCAGAATCCGCCCCACTCCGAGACATCGACCGCGTGTCTGAGGATCGCGAGCATCGCCGAGGGGACGCGATCGAGAGAGGCCGGCAGCGACGACACGAGCACTTCGTACTGTTCGTCGTACGCCGCCGGCACGAGCGTCCGCCAATACACCAGAATCCCCTCAGCCACCGCAACCGGGACGAGCATCCACATCCACTCGCCGATCGACTTCACCCTGCGGACGAACACGGCTGCGCTGAGGATCGCGAGCGCGAGTACGGCTCCTTCGTTTTTTGTGAGCACGGCGAATGCGGCGAACAGACCGACAGCGCGCAGCGCTAGAGGATCATCGAGCGACGCGAGAAGGTACAGCACGGCCATCCCGAGAAACGCGGCCAACGCGAAGTCGCTGTACGCGGCCAGCGCGCCTCCTTCGATCGCCGTCATCACGCCCAACCACGGCATCGCCGCGGCAACCCACGCGCCCGTCGCACCGAACCACATGATCAGCATCGCGCGCAACACGATCAGCGCCGCGATGGGAATCAGCACATACAGCCATCGCGCGGCTTCGTTCCGTGTGTCGTTGCTCAGCACCATCGTCGTCGCGGCGTCGAGCGGCAGAAGCAGCGGATAGCGATTGTGTAGATTGAGACCTCGCTCGCCGTGAAAGAACGGACCAGTCGTCGACCGCTCGAGCGCAATCGCGCGGGCTTTCGGAAGCCACGTCACGCGGCCGTCGTAGTCGCGGATGGGCAGGACTGCGGCGGCGAAGAGAAGCACCAGCAGTGGCAGCGCGAAGAGTGCGGAGGCAATGCTTCCGGCTTCAAGATGACGAATAGGAAAGCGGAGGCGCGGCCTCCGCACTCCAAAAGAAACGAGGGAAAGCAGCGGCACCGCGAGGAACGTCCAGAGACTCATCGGAACGCCAACCGCGGCGAGCGCGAACAAGATCGCGCCATGCGCACCAACGCCGAGGAGAAACACGAATGCGATGCGGGCGGCGATCGTCGGAGGAAGAGGAAGCCGCAGCTGCAACGCGACCGCGACGCCTACGACCAAGAAAAGCGCGAGGGCGATCATTGGAGGTGCAGCGGCTCCGCTGCGGTCGGGTCGACGACCACGACGAATCGCGCTGGAGAAGGAGGCGGCCTGGGCGCCGCATTCGCCGCCCGCGCATCGTGAAGAAGCTCGGCACGCGTACGCAGCTCCCACGCGGTCCAGCCATCGAACAGGCGAACATCGCGCGGCTGGAGCTCGGCCGCGCCGAGGACGGCGATGTCACGCGCCTCCGGTCGGAGCATCACGAAGTCGATCGTCGCATCGGGCGGCGTCTCGCGGCGCAAGCGTTGCACGCTCTCGTACCACGGGCCGAACAGCGTCGCGCGGCGCGTTTCCATGCCGGGAAGGCGCGCGAAGTGATAAGACAGACGCGCGGTATCGGCGAGGCGTTTCGCGCCGGCAATCATGGTGCTCGCGGCGATGAGAACGAGAATCGCGACGCGCACCGTACGTCCTATTTGAACACCGCGCTCGCGCGTTCGTCCGCCGAGATCTTCGCGAATGCAGCGTTCAGCGCGGGGATCGCATCGCGATCCACCGCGTACGTCTTCATCGAGTACTTGCGGCTGTAGCGCAGCACGCCCTTCTCGAACGTCGAGCTGCTTGCGTACTGCACGTGCGGCGTGGTGAGCGCAACCGCTTTCGGCAGCTCGTCGAGCGCGGCCGTCGCGGGGAGCGTGATCTCGACTTCGTCCGTCTGCAGCGAGGGGCCGTCCGTCACGTAGCCGTAAATGCGCTCGGCGGTCGCGACCGCGCTTTCGCCCTTCGTGCCGAGGACGCGCGGGCGGACGAGCAGCATGCCCGCGACGCGCGTGGCGTAGCCCGGCGCCGCGACGGTGTAGCGCACCACGAGATCCTGTTCCGGCTCGTCGACGTTCTCGATCTTCACTTCCGTCGCGGTCTGATGCGCGAGGTGATACGCGAGCGACGACTCGATGTACCGCACGCGCTCGGTCGCGTTCAACTGCTGCAGATGACCGCGCATGTCGGACGCGATCGTACCCGTACGCACTTCCTCGACCGATCCGCGCAGCGTCCCACCCTCGTCGAGCGCCATCTTTGCCGTGCGGCGGAGCGCGCTCGATTCCGGCGCGTGCGCCGGCAGGTCGATCAACTCGCCGCCGTTTTCGGTCACGAGCAATCCGCGGCTGGCCTGCAGATACTGCGGCAGCTGTCCGAACGGCGTGGTCGTGCTGGTCGGATCGAACAGCAGCAGCGTGCCGAGGCGCGGATGCTCCATCACGCCTTCGAGACCCTTCGCGCGCTCGCGCGGGATGCGGATCGCGGAGATCACGTGATTGAACGCGTGCACCGAGGGGAACGTCGGCTCGACCATGCCGCGCGTCGTGTGCACGAGCACGTAGTACGAATCCACGCCGACTTCCTTCAGCATCGTCCGCAGCAGAGTCGCCTTGTCCTTGCAGTCGCCGAAGCGGTTCGCGAAGATCTCGCCGGCCGCGTGCGGCTGATAGCCGCCGATGCCGATCTCCACTGCGACGTAACGCACGTCGCGCTGCGCGAAACGCGCGATCGCGCGAATCGAATCCGCACCATTCGCCGTCAGCTCGCGCGTCTTCGCCTGCACAGGAGGCGTGGGCGCGAGACGCGACGCCGCGAGTCCCTGGTACCACGTCGCGACGTCGTTCCAGCTCCGCGAGTTGTTCCAGTGCACGCCCATGCGGCCCGCGACCGCGCCGTCCTCGGGCATGCGCGGCTCGTCGGCGATCGCGGGGACATTGCGCAGTTCCCACGTCGGCCCTGCCGACGGCTCGACCGACGCGTAGTTCATCCACTTCACGGTGTGCTGCCAGCCCGCCGGCACGTGCGCCTCGAAGCGCGCGCGCAACACCGGAATCCGTTCCTGGAACGGCCACACCGACACCGGCTCGTACGGCCGCTCGCGCGTTTCGTATTCGTAGGCGATGACGCTCCCGACTTCCGAGGGGAGGTCGAGGAACTTCATGCGCGTGTCGGTGAAGATCTCGAAGCTCGCGGCGGTGGTCTCGATGGCGTCGCGCTCGCGCAGCTTCTTCACCTCGCCCGACGGCGCAATGCTCCAGCCGCGCAGCGTGAGGAGCTTGGTGTTGTCGTCGAACATCGCGGCGCCGTAGGCGTAGTCGTGTCCCGAGGACGTGAGGATCTTCACTACGCGCCGGCGTTGCGTCGTCACCTCGCCGGACGGCGCGAACGAAAGCGTCGTCGTGTCGGAGAGCACGACCGCCGCGGTGCGCGGAGGCTGCGGCGGCACCGGCTCCGCGGCGGCACGCTGCACCCAGTCGGGCGCGGACGCGGCGTGCGCGACGCCGGCGAAGAGAAGCAGCGCGAGAGCGCGCGCGATCATTTCGAGACCAGCACCAGCGGCTTCTGGTCCGCGGCCACCATCGAGCTGAAGAAGTTCCGCACGCTGCGGTAGTACTGGGGATCGACGAGCATCGTGTCGAGGCTCATGCTGCGCGTGAAGGTCAGAGCGTTGCCGTCCCGTTTGACTGCGTTCGTGTAGAGCAGCGCCCCCGCATCGACCTTCGCGGGCGGCGGCACCTCGGCGAGCGACACGGAGTCCGGCAGCGTCACCTTGACCTCGTCTTCTTCGCGGCGCGCGAAGTGGAAGTAGATCGGATGTGTGCGCGTGGCCGAGGAGAACGGGTTCTTCGCGTTGGAGGCGAAGACCGAGATCGGCAGGATCGTGCGGCTGCCGGCGGCGGAGACGAAGTTCGTCAGCGTGACGTCGAACTTCGCGACGAGCGGCTCATTGTGTGACGTCGCACCGCTGACCGTTGCGAGCTTCACCGTCGCGCCGGACGGGAACCATGTCTTCGCCTCATCCTCGAGATCCTTCGTGCGCTCGGCCTCGTCTTTGCCCCACGTGCGGAGCCGGCGGCGCAGCGCTTCCTGCCCCGTGAATGTCGCGGTGACCGAGCCCTCGAGCAGGTCGCCGTTCAGACGAAGATCCGCACTGCGGCGCGTGACCGCATCTTCCGGCAGTTGAGTCGCGACGGTTTCGAAGTTGGCCGCCGCGCCTTTTGCGAGGCGGAGACCCGGCACGCCGGATTTCTCCCACGACACGATCCCGAACGGCGCCGTCGGCGTGCCCGGATCGAAGTAGCGGGCTTTCCCGTCGACCGTGACCATCGCGATCTCGCCGTCCATCTGCTCGGCGTCCGGGATGTTCGGCGCGAAGAAGAATCGGTCGCGGGTCGCCACGCGCACGACGCTGGCCTCGAGTCCGGCGGCGCGCGCGAGCGCAACGAACGCGCGGTTGATCTCGCGGCGATAGCCCTCTGCTTTCGCCAGGACGGCCGCCGCGTTTTTCTTGTCGTTCTCGGTCGGCTCGTCTTCGAAGCTGAAGTTCTTGAAGGTCTGCACCTTCGCGTAGATGTTCTTCAGCGTCTCCATCGGATCCTTGCCGGCGAGCGGCTGCAGGTGCTCGCGGAGACGATCCGGCTTGCCGATGAAGTCTTCGGCGCTCTTGTGCCAGTCGACGATTTGCGCGGTCCAGAACTTCGCCGGATCGACGCGGCTGGATGTGTAGTAGAAATTCACCCGCGTCTTCAGCGACTCCTCGGGCGGCGCATACTCCTCGGCCAGATAGACAGGAACGTTCGTCAGATCGAGCTCGTAGGTCGGCGTCCTTCCTTTGCCCTTCTCCGGCACCTTCCCCGGCGGGAGGTTGTGATACGTGAAGAAGCTCGCGTACTCGCCGTTGGAGTCGTAGGGCCGAAGACTCATCCGCGCGCGCAGCACGGGGATGTCGCGCTGGATGCTCCAGAACGTGTTCATGAGCAACAACGCCGTCCAGCGGCGCTGATAGCGGTACTCGATGATGCTTCCCGCCTGCACGTCTCGAAGACTGAAGGTCTTCGCGCGCAGGCGAAGGCCGCCACCTTTGACGAGGATCTTGTCGTAGATCTTTCCGTCGAACGGAACGATCGTCCCGTCCGGCTGGATCGTCCGCGCGGAGATGTCGGTGACGCGCCCGTTGATCGGATAACCGGCAAGGTACGGCACCTCGACGTCGGCGTACTTCTTTCCCTCGTCGGTGAGGACCTTGATCCGGTAGTACTCGGAGGAGATCGACTGTGTGTCGTCGTCGACCTCGACCCAGTCCAGGACTACGGCGACCGCGCCCGGCGCATAGGCGACGTCCTTCAGTGCCAGCTCTTCGGGCGTGGCCGGACGGAAATCCTGGATCTGGGAAAAACCTGCGAAGGCGTTCGCCGCGGCGAGGACGCAGAGGAGTACCGCGAGGGAAATTCGGGACATAAGGGGACCTTTCGGACGGACTCGCCGCATGGTAACCCCGAAATGGCGCAGCGGCTTCCAGTTGCAGGTGATCATCTGGACGTCAGCAACAGCGGCTTCTGGTCCGCGGCCACCATCGAGCTGAAGAAGTTGCGCACCGGCGCGTAGTACTGCTGCTCCACGAGCATAGTGTCGACGCTCATGCTGCGCGTGAACGTGATCGCGTTGCCGTTCTGCCTGATGTCGTTCCGATACTGCAGCGCGCCCGCGTCGAGCTTCGCAGGTTCGGGCAGCTCGGCCAGCGTCAGAGACTCCGGCAGTGTGATCTTCACATCGTCCTCGTGGCGGCGCGAGAACTTGAAGTAGATCGGAAACGTGCGCGTCGCCGACGAGAACGGATTCTTCGCGCTCGACGAGAAGACCGAGATCGGCAGGACCGTACGGGTTCCCGCGGCCGAGACGACGTTCGCCAGCGTAACGTCGAATTTCGCGGCCAGCGGCTCCGCGTGAGATGTCGTGCCGGTGACCTGTAAGAGCTTCACCGTCGAGCCCGGCGGGAACCACTCCTTCGCCTCGTCTTCGAGTTGCTTCGTCCGCTCGGCGTCTTTGTCCCCCCACGTGCGCAGGCGGCGCACCAACGCTTCCTGCCCCGTGAATGTCGCGGTGACTGTGCCCTCGAGCAGGTCGCCGTTCAGACGAAGATCGGCGCTGCGGCGCATGACTGCCTGCTCCGGCTTCTGATTCGCCCAGGTCGAGAACACCGGTTTCGCGCCTTTCGCGATGCGCACGCCCGGTACGTTCGACTTCTCCCAAGACACGAGCCCGAACGGCGCGGTCGGAGTGCCGGGATCGAAGGAATGCGTCTGCCCGTCGATCGTGACCACTGCGATCTCGCCGTCCATCTGCTCCGCATCGAGGACGTTCGCCGAAAAGAAGAAACGGTCGCGCGGCGCAACGCGCACGACGTTTGCCTCGAGCCCTGCCGCACGCACGAGCGCGACGAATGCGCGATTGATCTCGTCGCGGTAGCCCTCCGCCTTCGCAATCACGTCCGAGGCGTTTTTCTTCTCGTCTGCGCTCGAATCCTCGAAGCTGTGGTTCTTGAACGACTGCACCTTCGCGTAGATGTTGTGCAGCGTCTCCATCGGATCCTTGCCCAGAAGCGGTCGAGCGACCCCGGCGTCCACCTTGCCGATGAAACTCTCGATCGACTTGTTCCATCCCCCGGCCTGCTTACTCCAGAACTCCAGCGCATCGACCTGCCCGAGTGTGTAATAGAAGTGCACTCGCGACATCAGCGACTCTTCCGGCGGTGCCAGCTCTTCGGGCTGGTAGGCGGGGACGTCCGTCAGCTCGAAGTCGTACGTCTTGTGGCGGGTTTGCATCGGAATCCTGCCCGCCGGAAGGTTGTGATACGTGAACGTGCTCTCGTACATGCCGTCTGTGGGATGCGGCTTGAGGCTCATCCGCGCGCGCAGCACCGGAATCTTCCGCTGGATGCGCCAGAGCGTATTGAGCAGCATCCGCTCGGCCCACCGGCGCTGGAAGCGATACTTCGAGAATGCTTCCCACCTGCACGGCCGGGAGGCTGAACGCTCTTGCACGCACGCGTACGCCGCCCGATTTGTAGAGGGTCTTGTCATAGATCTTCCCGTCGAACGGCACGATCGTGCCGTCGGGCTGAATCGTGCGCGCGGAGATGTCCGTCACACGGCCATGCACAGGAAATCCAGCGTCGTATGGCACCTCGACATCGGCGTACCTCTTCCCTTCCTCGGCGAGGATCTTGATGCGGTAGTACTCCGCGGAATACGACTCCGTGTCGTCCCCGATCTCGACCCAGTCGAGGATCACCGCGACGGCGCCTGGTGCATACGACACATCCTGCAACGCCAGCTCTTCGGATGTCGCCGGATGGAATTCCTGGGCGGGAGCGAACCGCCCGGCGAAGGCGTTCGCGGCAACGAGAACGCAGAACGAGACTGCGGCGGCAATTCGAACCATGGGAACCTCTCGGACGAAGTTCCCGTAGTGTAACAGGGGGCTGTTATTTCAAGCTGGTCTCGAACAATCGCAGAATCCGCTTGTACTCATCCGCCCAGCTCGTCGGCTCGACGAACGAGTGGTCCTCCATCGGATACATCGCGGCTTCCCAGTTCTCCTTGCGCAATTCGATCAGGCGCTGCGCGAGCCGCACGCTGTCCTGGAAATGCACGTTGACGTCGATCATGCCGTGGCAGATCAGCAGCGCACCCTTCAATCCCTCCGCAAAGTAGATCGGCGACGACTTGCGATACGCCTCGGGATCGCTCTGCGGTGTATTGAGGATGTTCGCCGTGTACGGATGGTTGTAATGAGCCCAGTCCGTGACCGGGCGCAACGCGGCGCCGGCGGCAAAGACATCGGGCGTCGTGAACATCGCCATCAACGTGATGAAGCCGCCGTAGCTGCCGCCGTAGATTCCGATGCGTTTCGGATCGACGCGATGCTCGCGCGCGAGCCACTGCGCGGCGTCGACGTGATCGTTCAGATCGACTCCGCCCATGTGCCGATAGATCGCCGTGCGCCAATCGCGTCCGTAACCAGACGACGCGCGGTAGTCGACGTCGAGCACGAGATAGCCGCGCTCCATGAGGAGGTGGTGGAACATGTACTCGCGGAAGTAGCTCGACCAGCCGCGATGCACGTTCTGCAGATATCCGGCGCCGTGCACGAAGATCACTGCCGGTCCGCCTGTTCCGTTTACGGGCCAGTTCGCGGGCTGGTAAATGCGCGCGGGCACCGACGCGCCGTCGCGCGCGGTGAAGTGCACGATCGGCACGTCGAGCCACGAGTAACTCGCGAACTCCGGCGCGGGTGAGGTCGTCGCTTTCACACTGCCGATGTACAGCTCCGGCGGCTTGTTCGTGTACGAGTAGACGTCGGCGCTCGTCGTACCGACGGGCGAGACGATCGCTTCGTGCCACCCGACCGTGGACGTGAGCTTCGACATCGCGCCGCCGCCGACAGGCATTCGATAGAGGTGGCGCTCGAAGAGCGATTCCTTGCTGGTCGTGAGATGGAAGTTCTTGCGATCGACGGAGACGCGCAATTCGTCGACTTCGAACTTGCCGCTGGTCAGCGCGCGCGGCTCGCCGCCGTCGAACGGCACGGTGTAGAGATGCAGCCAGCCGGTGTGCTCGGACAGGAACCACACCGTGCGCGCGTCGGGGACAAAGCCGACGGAGTTGTCGGCGAACCAGTGCACCCACGCGTCGTCGTGCTCGTGATGCAGCACGCGCGTGGTGGCGGTCGCGGGATCGAAGGCCATCAGCCAGCGGTCTTTGTTGTCCGCCGCGCGCACGGGAAGCAACGCGGCCGTGCCGTCATCGGACCAGAAGAGCGGATCGAGCTCGACCTCGCGCTCCTGCTGTTCGGTCTCGCTCTTCTCGGTCTTCTCCGCGCTCTTCGCTTCAGTCTCAGTAGTCGTCGTCTCCGTCTTCGGTTTCGTCAGTCCGTGCTTGAGCCAGATCGCCTTGCCGTCGGTCGTCGAGAGACTCACCGCGCGCGTGACCGGACCGGCGTCGCCGACCTTCCGTCGCGCCGGCAGGTCGACGGTGTAGCCGCTCTCGGTGACGTAGCTCGGCACGACCGGACGCTTGCCGGCGTCGCCGTTGGTGTTGACGAACGCGATTGCGTACTTCTCGTCGGGCGTCAGCTGAATGTCGTCGACCGACTCGCCTTTCTTCAATTTCAGCGGCGCGATGGCGATCTCCTTCTTTCGCTTCGCCTCGTCTTCCTTCCGCTCCGCCGCGCGCCGCGCGACGACATCGCTCAGCTTCTTCGCCTCCTCGGCGACCCACTTCTGGCTCGCCGTCGCGTCCTTCATCTCGTCTTCGAAGAGCGTGACGTTCTGTCCCTTGTCGTCCGCGGAGACGACGTTCGTGAGCTGGACGAGCGCGCCATCCGCGAGCGAGAGCACGAAGAGGTTGTTGCCGCGCACGAACGCGACGCGCTTCTCATCGCGCGTGAAGCGCGCGTCGGACTCGCCGTCGTTGGTCTTCGTCAGCGCGCGACGCTTCCCGTCCCAGAGAAAGACGTCGCCGCCGTCGATGAACACGGCCCGCTTGCGATCGCGGGTCCACGATGCACCGCGCGCCGGCGGCGCGTCCTTCGCTTCGTCGTCGCTGAGCTTGCGCAGTCCCTTGCCGTCGCGGCCGACGACGTACGTGTCGTAATCCTCTTCCACCGGGTCGCCGTACTGCTTCCACTCGAAGTACACCGCCTTGCCGTCCGGCGACCAGCGCACCGCGCGCGGCGACCAGCCGGCGAGGCCCTGCCCGCGCATGATCGTGTCGACGGTCAGCTCTAGATGGTTCTGGGCGAGGAGGGGAAGTGCGAGAAAAAGAAGAAGGAGAGGTACGCCGGCGACGAGAGTCCGTCTCATGAGACGGGGATCATAAACTTCCACATCGCCGCCGCGGCACCGTTCACAAGAACGTGTTTGCGAAGCGCGTGGTTCATGACGCAGGACTCGAGCAGGACGAGCTCGTCCGCGTTCGTCGGCTCCGCGAGCGTCGCGCCCGCGGCGCGCGTAACCTGCTCGACCGTGCGGTCGTGCAGCGCGACGATCGTCTCGGAGACAGGCTTCGCGGGATTGACCTCGTGCGTCGCCGCGAGCGCGCTGCCGCGAAGGATGTACGTCTCGGTCTGCTGTGCGCGCAGCCATTCGATGGCAATGGCCAGCGTGACGAGGTGCCAGTTGCGGTGGCGCCGATAGATCTTCGCGATCGCGCGATTGCGCTCGCCCGTGGGCTTGTAGACGTTCGGCTGGACTTCCCAGAGCAACGCGACGTTCAGCGCGCTGTCGAACGTACCGGCGGTCGCGCCGACAGATCCGGGAATCGTGTGCTGCTGCCCCTCCGCGCGAGCGATCGCAACCGCGTCTTCGACATCACGCGGGACGACGTCGAAGGAGATCGTCTCCGCACGGCCACCGAGGTGCGCGTTGCGTCCGAGGAGGAGAATGCCGTCGGGGAGCGGCTGATCGCTGACCTTCCGCGCGAGCTCGGGAAACTCCCCCATCGGAATCGCCGCGCCGGACGCGCGTCCCTCGGCCTCGCGCGGATGCCACAGACTCGCCGTCGGCTTTCCCTCGATCCACCGCGGATGATTGCGCCGCACGTAGCGCTCGACCACGCGCTCGCGAATGAGCAGCGTGTCGTCCGGCGTGAGCATCGTCGCCGAGGTGACGCCGTCCGCGAGATCGGCAAAGACCTCGAGCACTTCGTCGCCCAGAAAAAGATAGAGGTCGTACAACGCCGACTTCGTGTCGGCGCGAACGCGATACGCGGTCAGAACGCGGTCGATGTGGTCGGGGAAGGGCAAAAGGTAAAAGAGAAAAGAGAAAAGAGCCCGGAGGCGCAGCTACTTTTCTCTTTTCTCTTTTACCTTTTCTCTTTCACCGCTCAGGCAGCGACCGCCCCGCGTCCGCGTACCGCGTCGAGCAATCGCTGCACATCCGCCACCGCGACGATGTCCTGCAGCCCCGTGCGGATGTCCTTCCCGTGCGGGATTCCCTTCGAGAACCAGCCGATGACCGTGCGCGCTTTGTGGAGCTTCCAGCGGTCGGGCTGCGGCGCAGTGTCGATCTTCGTGAGATAGCGATGCATCGCGTCGATGCGGCGCTCGATCTCGTTCTCGACCACGGGCTCGCCGTTCACGTGCGCGTGAATGTCGCGGAAGATGAACGGATTGTGCAGCGCGGCGCGGCCGATCATCACGCCGTCGACGTTCGTCTCCTGGAACATCCGCACCGCGTCCTCGGGCGTCTTCACATCGCCGTTGCCCCACACCGGGATCGTCAGCTCGCGCTTCACGTTCGCGATGTACGCCCAGTCGCTCGCGCCGGTGTACGACTCCTTGCGTGTGCGACCGTGGATCGCGATCGCGGCGACGCCGAGCTCCTCGAAGCGCTTGAGCAGCGGGATCACGTCGTCACTCTCCCACCCCTTGCGCACCTTCACCGTGACGGGGATCTTTACCGCGGCCTTGATCTTCTCGACCACGCGCGCGGCCTTGTCGAAGTCCTTCAGCAGCGCGGAGCCCGCGCCGCTGTTGACGACCTTCTTCACCGGGCAGCCCATGTTCACGTCGACGATGTCGACGCCCTCGGCCTCGACGATCGCGGCCGCGTCGTCCATCCGCTCCGGATCGCCGCCGTAGATCTGGATCGCCACGGGCCGCTCGTTCTCGTTGAAGGCGAGCATCTGATGCGCGCGGTCGTTCTTGCGCGACAGCCCCTCGGCCGAGACGAACTCGGACACGACGAGTCCCACGCCGCCGAGCTCCTTGATCAGCGACCGGTAGTACGTGTCGGTGACCTCGGCCATCGGAGCGAGCGCGAGCGGCGTCGGGATGTGCACCGAGCCGATCGAGAACGAGCGCTGGAGAAAATCCGTCATCAGAGTGGAGTTTAACGTCGGGAGGAGGCGTTACAATCCCCGTCCGACTCATCCTTACCAATTGGAGGAAAACAACATGCGGAAACTCATTCTCGCCGCGGCACTTTCGCTCGCGGCCGTCACCGCCAGCGCTGCCACCGTCGCCGGCGTCAAAATCGACGACACGAGCAACGTGGGCGGGCAGAACCTCGTCCTCAACGGCGCCGCGCTGCGCAAGAAGTTCGTCATCAAGGTGTACGTCGGAGCGCTCTACCTGCCGTCGAAGCAGGCCAACGCCGCGGCGATCCTGGCCGCGGACGCGCCGCGCCGCCAGGTGATGCATTTCCTCTTCGACGTCGACAAGGAAAAGATGGCCGAGGCGTGGCAGGAAGGCCTCGAGGCCAACACGCCGAATGCGTCCGCCGAGGTGAAGACCGCGATCAAGACGCTCTCCAGCTGGATGGACGACATGGAGGACGGACAACGGATCGTCCTCACCTACACGCCGGGCACCGGCACGACCGTCGAAGTGAACGGCAAGAACAAAGGCACGCTCGGCGGCAAAGCCGTGGCGGACGCGATCCTGAACACCTGGATCGGACCGAAGCCGGGCCCCGGCTCCGATTTCAAAAAGGGCGTGCTGGGGCAGTAGTCGCGACTCTCATCGGTACAAATGAAAAGGCGGGCTTCGCGGCCCGCCTTTTTTGCGTCTTCGCCAATCAATTTCGTGGCGCCTGGATCATGCCGCTGCCGATGTCCTGCGGATCGAAGCCGGCTCGGAATCCGTCGAGCGTCGCCGAACCGAGAACGCGGTTCGCGAACTGCGGGCTCCGGAACTGATTCGCCTTCTTCATCTTGTCCGCCCACAGCGCCGCGACGCCGGCCACGTGCGGCGTGGCCATGCTCGTGCCGCTCTTCGAAGTCAGGCCGCCGCCGCGCTGTGCGGACAGGACGCCGACGCCGGGACCGCCGAGGATCGCGCCGGTGTTCGAGAACGTCGCGATCGTGAATCCCTGCGGATCATCGTTGCCGAATGCCGCGACGGACAAGATGCCCTCGGACACCGCCGGGGGACTGACGGCGATCTCGAAGTCGGGATCCACCTCACGCTGACTCTCGTTCCCTGCCGCGGCCACCACGATGCATGGCGTGCCCGTGTTCAGCGTCCGCGCGCTGATGAGTGAGGCCAGCCGCTCGAAAAGCAGCACGTTGGCGCGATACCCCTCCAGCGCCATCGACGTGGCCAGTTCCGGCGGCACGTTGTGGGTGTTCTGCAGAAACGCCACGAACCCCGGGAAGTCGATCCCCAGCGACATCGAGATGACGTTCGCCCCTTCGCCGATGGCCCATTCGATCGCGTTGAGGAGCACGTCGCTGCCGCCACCTCCCGGTCCGAGAACCTTCCCGATCACGGCCGTCGACACTCCGCGTGCGATACCGATGCGCGTGCCGTTCACGTCGCGGCCGAAGATCGTCCCGGCGCAATGTGTGCCGTGTCCATGCGCGTCGTCGTCCGGACCGTTCGTAAAGTTCCGGCGGACGAGGTTCACGCCCGCAAACGCGTCATGGTTCGGATCGATGCCGGTATCGAGTACGGCGACCACGACGTTCTCGCCCGTGAACGGGCTCTGGTCCGCGCCGACAGACTTGATTCCCCACGTGCTCCCGTTCGTGAGCGGATCGTCGGCTGCTGCGTGCGCGACCGGCTCGATCAGTTTCAGCGAGATCACCGGCGCCGCGGCGACAACGTCGTTGTCGGGAGAAGCGACGATCTCGGCGGCCTTCTTTGGCGTGAGATCGTCGACTTCGATAACGGGCCCCGCAGCGGTCTCTTCGCCCATCGCCTCGAGCCCCACTCCCTCGGGAGCGCGCCTCTGGCGAAGCATCACATGCTTGAGTTTCATGATTTCCTCCAAGCAAAGAGACGGACAGACTATGCGCTTTCCCTCATTTGCTTGCGTTCCCATTCGTCATGTGTCCGTTGCCTCCGTAGTCATCGCCATCAGCGTTCTCGTGGCGACGACCCCCCCTCCTCGCCGCGGCAAAGCTGTGATCTGGAAAGCCTCCCATCGCATCCAACCACGCCGCTGCAAGAGCGCGATTCAGAAAGCGAACCTGGAGAACGCGAAGCAGAATGCTCGGACCGAACGCCTCGCTACGTAACCTCAGGCCACAGCAACCCCGCATCCTAGACAGGTCGGTTCACATCGAACGACGTCTGCATGCGCTCCGGCATCGACGCGAGAGGGAGGTCGGACGAACCGTGGCTGAGGAGATCCACCACGACGCCCCTGTCGATCCCTGCGGTCTCCAGTGCGCGGCGCAACACGAAGAACAGTCTGTCCAATCGCTTGTAGAGCCTCTTCTGATCGATCTGCAGTGAGCGCGCGATGTCCGGTACCTTCATCGCCTGCCAGAACCGCATCCGCAGGACCAGTTGATCTTCGGCGGACATCTCCTTGATCACCATATCCATGACCGCGGCAACCGAGCGCGCGTTCCGGATCCGGTCGCGCTCCTGGACGCGGTCGTCGGCGCAGTCGATCGCTAGGCCCTCGAGGGAACCGTCACCCGAAACGAGCAGAGGCCGCGGCCACCGCACCGGAAGACGCACGTAGATCGCCTCGAGCTCCGACGGCGTAACGGTCGCACGATCGCGGATCGTGAGGATGTTGACGGCTTCCTGAAACGAGAAGCCATCGCGGGTCAGCAGTCGCTCGAGAGTGACTGCTTGATCACCCATCCGCCTTGCTTCTGCCGACGGCCGCCACTTGCCCCACTGCGCGACACGATATTGATGAAAAAGACGTAGGATGACGGTCGCGAGATAGGTCGTGAAACTCGTGCGACCTTCGAATTTTCTGATGATCGCGTAGTCGTACTCGAACAGCCGCATTCGGACTTCGGATTTGAACTCCTCGGCCTCATCGGCCGAGAGATGTCCGCGCCTCGCGACGAATGCGGCGATTCGATCAATGGACGGCAACTGTTCCAGATAACGCCGCTCGGCATCCTTCCACAGCGGCTCGCACGGCCGTTCGAGTTCCGCAATCTTGCGAGCGAGATACGTGCGGAGCGATGCCGCGATCTCTTCCACGGCGATGCCGTAATGCTTCAACTCGCGGCGGATCTCTTCCAGCGGCGCTTTTCCGAAATAGCGCTCTTCAGCGTCGGAATCGATCCTCACGGCACCCGCCGCGCGGTGCAGTTCAGTTTGCGCGTCCATCGCTCTGGTGACGCGGCCGGCTTCGGCCGCCGCTCTGTTTCCTGAACCGGGCAAGACGCCGGTTCATGTTGAAGATCTCGATCCTGGTGACGCCCAGGGCGTGCGCGTATTCGTCGGCGGTCTCGTGTGTGTCCGCGAGCCGCAGTGCGATGTAGGAACGCATCTTCTCGTCGTCAGCGAACGCATTGAGGAGGTCCGCGACCATGGTCGCGGCCACGAGTTCCATCTCACGCGTCACCGCCTTCCAATCGGTCAGCGTCTGCGCGTGGGCCTCGATCGTGCTGTGGATGAATCGGTTCTCGTCTTTCTCCGTGAGATGACTGATGACGCTCCTCACGATGCCGGCGAGTAATGCGTACAGATCGACGTTGGGGTGGAACTTCCGATCGCCGCTGAAGAGACGTTCGAATGCCGTCTGCACGAAGTCCTCGGCGAGTTGTCCCGGCGGAGGCTCGCCCGGAGATCCATGCCAGATACAGCGGCGCAGCAGCCGGTGTGCGAAACCGACGAGCCGCGTGAGCAGATCGTCCAAGTCTGTCTTCTCGATCGTTTCGATCAGGACTGGATCGAGCGGTTCCCGTTGCGGCGGATCGTTTCTGGCCATGACCTTCACTCATATATGCCGGCCACACAATCTCGATTCGCCACATCAAAGAAACAGTTCTTCGCGCAAGCGGTGGCGAATCGGCGATCCGGAGCGGCATCCATTTCAAAGGACCTGCGATGAACTCAAAGAACGTTGTGGCCGCACGCATAAAGCGGCAGGGATTGCTGGTAATCGTCTGCGCCCTAGTGGCGAACGGGGGAAACATGAAAATCGAGCTATCGCTCGGCAGCAACCATGCACAGGCCGCACCCGAGGTCGTCGCCTCGGTACCGGTCGCAAGGACGACGCCGGAGGCGCATCACGGCTGCCCCATTCTCAATGAGACACGACCGGAGAAAAGTGGCTCCGCGGCGCGAAAGTGCGGTTGCGCTGCGGCTCGCGACGTGAATGAGTGATTCTCCGTCACGCCACATCGGCGTTGTGGGACGTCCGTGCACCACCCGTGAGTTGGCGTAGCATGAGTTTCCCCATGAAGAGAACCATCGCGATCGTCTTCTCGTTGTTCGCCGTCGCGTCCTCCGCGTTCGCGGAGAAGTTCCTCTCCGTTTCAGACGTCCACTTCAATCCGTTCGCCGATCCGGCCATCGTCGCGAAGCTCGAAGCCGCGGACGTATCGCAGTGGGAGGCGATCCTCGCGTCATCGACGGTGACCGCGTTCAGCACCTACGGGAGCGACTTGAACGAACCCCTGTTTCGGTCTGCGATCGGCGAGATGCGGAAGCAACTTCCGTCGCCGGCGTTCGTGCTGATCTCCGGCGACTTCCTCGCGCATGATTTCGACAAGAACTATCAGCAGTACGCGACCGACAAGAGCAAGGCCGCATACACCGCCTTCGTGGCGAAGACGAACGCGTACATTGCATCCGTGTTTCGCAAGGCCTACCCAGGCGTGCGGATCTATCCCACGCTCGGCAATAACGACTCGGACTGCGGCGACTACGCGGTCGCGCCGAATGGAGCGTTCCTGACGGATTTCCGCGACACCTGGAGCCCGATCGTCGACTCGCGCTCGTTCCATCGCCGGTTTCCGACCGGCGGGTACTACCACGCCGACGTTCCCGCTCTGAAAAACGTGCGGATCATCGCTTTGAACACGAATTTCTTTTCGACGAATTACAAGAACCCGTGCGGCACACCGGGACCCGATCCCGGCGTGCGCGAGTTGGAATGGCTCGACGCCGAGCTTCGCCTGGCGCGCGACCTCGGCAAGCGCGTCTGGCTGTTGTTCCACATCCCGCCGGGAATGGACGTCTATGACACGATCAAGTACGGCGGCGCGTGCCCGGTCATGAAGGCGGAGACGTTCTGGAAGGACGAATACGCGCAGAAATACCTGCGCATCGCCAAGGCGCATCGGGACACGATCGCCGGCTCGTTCGCCGGCCACACGCATCAGGACGAGTTCCGCATCGCGAGCGGCGACTTCATTCACATCACGCCGTCGGTCACTCCGATCTTCGGAAACAACCCCGCCTTCGAGATCGTCGACGTCCGGCACAACGGCGACATCGCCGGATACACGGCCTGGCATCTTCCGAACGTGACCCTGCCCTGGGCGCGGGAGTACTCCTTCGACGAGGCTTACGCGAAGACGAAGTACGACACTGCGTCGCTGACGCAGCTCGCGGCGGCGATCGACGGCAACGCCGCGACACGCGAGCAGTACTTCGGCTATTCGTCTTCCGGCGCTCCGAAGAGCACGGCGGAGGCACTCGCGACGTGGCAGGGATATTGGTGCGGGCTGACGGCGATGACGGGAAGCGCGTTCACGACGTGCTACTGCGACCGATAATCGCCTCGAGGCATGCTATCGTGACGAACACCCAACCATCTGTACGTCCAGGAGGATTGATGAATATTCGTCGTGCAATCGCAGTCATCATCATTGCCGTGATCTGCGTGGCAGCTACGCCGACCAGCGAGTCGAACGCCAACGCGTACTGCTTCTACCCGCGCGTCCGCGTCACGCAATACTGGTATCCGAATTCATGCGGCCCCGGCCCTCACCCGCCCGGGACCATCTGCAACGATGTGCTGACCCTGGCTGGCGAGTCGGGCGTCGATTGTGACGGGAATGCCTGGTCGTGGGGCGATACGAACCCGGGCCTCTACCAGACCCATTACTTCGAACAGTGCGAGCCGATCTGCGAGTGATGTCGGGCGGGCTGAAGCCGCGCCCTACATCGCGCGTGCGATGAAGAACAGCTTCACCGTTGCCGCGTCGACGGCATCGGCTTCTCCGTAAGGATCGAAGTCGATGACGTCGACCGGCACGAGGCCGGCGTCGCCCAGCGCTTTCGTGATCTCGCGCTGGCTGTACGCGCGCTGCAGATGCTGTTCGTGGATCGCGACCTTCTCCCCGCGCACGTTCGCCCATCCCGTCACCGCCGCGCGTCCGAGCTTCTCGCGACGCCGGTACGTCGTCGCGATCTCGAGGTGGTAATCGCGGCCCTTCGCGATGTACGGCTCGGACATCCCCCACACCTCGGGATAGATCTCCGGATGATTCACGTCGAACAGAAACAGCGAGTCGTCGTTCATCACGCCGCGGATCGAATGGAACGCCGCCGTGAGCTCACTCGCCTCGAGCAGATGATTGAGGCTGTCATACAGACACGTCACCCGCGCGAACTTCCTGCGGAACGGAAGCCTGCGCATGTCGCCCACCACGCCCTCGCCCGCGATCTGCAGCATCGGCAGCGACGCGTCGACGCCGATCGATTTCCAACCGCGCTCGCGAAACCAGCGCACGGTCATTCCCGTGCCGCAGGCGACGTCGAGATGGGTGCGCTTCGGCGTCGGATAGCGCTCCAGCGACTCGTCGAGCATCCGGCTCGCGGCTTTGAAGAACCGTTCGCCGAGCGCGCGGTCGTAAGCGTACGCGAACGCGTCATACGCCTCGGACGTCATTCCCCTGTCATTCCGACGGCCAGCGATAGAAGCCTTCGCCGCTCTTCCTTCCGAGCTTCCCGTCTCGCACCAGGTCGCGCAAGAGCTGCGGCGGCTCGAAACGCGGGTCGAGGTTCGCGGCGAGATACTCGGCGATGCCGAGTCGCACGTCGAGGCCGACGAGATCGGTGAGGCGCAACGGTCCCATCGGATGGTTGTAGCCGAGCTCCATTGCGCGATCGATGTCCTCCGCCGACGCGACGCCTTCCTCGAGCATGCGCATCGCCTCGAGGCCGATGACCACGCCGAGGCGCGAGGTGGCGAAGCCGGGACTGTCGCGGACGACGATCGGCGTCTTTCCCATCTTCTCCGCGACCGCACGCACTTGCTCGACCGTGTCGTCCGAGGTGCGCTCGCCGCGGACGATCTCGATCAGCTTCATCACCTGCGGCGGATTGAAAAAGTGCATGCCGACGAAGCGATCGCGGCGCTCCACGTTCGAAGCGAGTTGCGTGATCGAGATCGAGGACGTGTTCGTCGCCAGGATCGTATCGACGCCGCAGAAGAGATCCGCCTGAGCGAAGAGATCGACCTTCAGCTCGAAGCTTTCCGGAACGGCTTCGATGATCAGGTCCGCGCCGCTGACGGCGGGCTCGAGCTCGGGGATGAGCTGCAGCCGCGCACTGGCCTCGGCGGCAGCACTTTCGGCGAGCTTGCCCTTCTCGACTCCCTTCCTCAGAATCGACTCGATTGCCGCACGCGCGCCGTCGAGCGCGGAGGCGTCGGCGTCGAACATGACCGTGTCGTATCCGGCGACGGCGGAGAGGTAGGCGATGCCCCGGCCCATGGTTCCCGTGCCGAGAATCGAGATCTGGCGGATCATTGGGGCGGAGTTTATAGCAGGAGGGTGACGATGGGATTCGTGAAGGAGTTCAAGGAGTTCGCGATCAAAGGGAACGTCATCGACCTCGCGATCGCCGTGGTGATCGGCGCCGCGTTTGCCAAGATCGTCGACTCATTCGTGAAGGACGTGCTCATGCCGCCGATCGGCCTGCTGCTGGGCGGCGTCGATTTCACGAATCACTTCGTGACGCTCAAAGGCGGGAAGTTCGCGACCCTCGCCGAGGCGCAGGCCGCGGGCGCGGTCACGCTGAACTACGGCGCGTTCCTGAACACAGTGGTGAGCTTCCTGATCGTCGCACTGGTCATCTTCATCGTCGTGAAGCGACTCAACGCCATGAAACGAAAAGAAGAGGCGCCGGAGCCGACGACCCACGCCTGTCCGGAGTGCCTGTCGGACATTCCGCTGGCAGCGAAGCGGTGCCGGTATTGCGCGGTGACGGTGTAGGGCGCGGCTTCAGCCCGCCTCCCCAGTGGGCGGGTGGCAGTTCGGCGCTGAGGAACTCACGAGGGGGCGGGCTGAAGCCACGCCCTACGTTTTACTTCTTCGCGCGGATCGCTTTGACGTTGTCCGTGCAGTTCGACCACTCCGCGAGCTGCGCGGCATCCGCGCCGCCGGCTGACTTGAAGTGCGTCTTCGCGCCGGCTTTCAGCAGCGCTTTGATCGTTGCCGTCTGGTCGCACTTGTCGGCGAGGCGCATCAGCGCGGTCGTGTTCACGTCATCGACTGCGTTCACGTCGGCGCCTGCTTCGATCAGGTACATTACCACGTGCGGCTGGCCGAACATCGCGGCGCTCACGATCGCGGGAGACTCGCGGTCTTTCGTGTCGGGTGAATAGCCGGCGGCGACGAAGAGCTTCACCGCTTCGAGATTGCCCTGCACCGCGCTCATCACGAGGAAGTTCGCGGTCGGGTGGGGGAACCCCATCTCGCGCAGCTTGCGGAGCGCGTCACGCTGAGCGTCGTTCTCCGGCTGGCGAACTTTCTCGGACGGTCCCTCGTCCTCGGGCGCGCCGCCGAGGTCCCACATCTCGCTGAGGATCTTCCAGGTGCCCTGCTCTTTCACGAACTGAATGCGGCCGGTCGAGTCGTTCTCGGCCACGTCCGCGCGCACGATCAGCGTGGCGTCGTCGCCTTCGATGACCTCTTCGTGCGCGCGCAGGTTTTCCTTCGGCGAGAGCACGTCCATCTCCGAGAGAGCGGCACTGCTCGACATCTTGCTGAGCTGCGCGCGTCGGCCGGCGGAGAGATAGAACTTCGCGCCGGCGGCATCGCCCTGCGCGATCGCTTTCTGATAGCTCTCGTAGATCGGAAACAGCTCGCCGGCGTGGAGTGCCGCGGCCACAATCGCCGCCGCGCAGAAGAAGGCGAACCGGAGTCCGCGCGTCATCACACCGATTTCATCGCCAGCGAGAGGATCTCGCGGTGGGTGAAGTAGTTCACGGCCGGATCGTCGAGATGGAACGTGTACGTGAACCGCTCTGCTGTGTCCGCGATGAACGTGAAGCGGTAGTAGCGGTTCTCGGTACCCTCGCCGAACTCTTTGATGTTCGTCGTCGAGGGGCCGCTGTCCTCCTCCACCTTCAGCACGCGGTAGAGGCGATGCGCGCTGATGGGGAGATCGTCCGGCGGATAGTGGATGAACTGGATCGCGTAGATGGTCTTCGGATCGATCTCGCGCTGCGGATAATCCTGCACGCCCTCGGCGCCCACGCCCGTGAACCAGCTCTCATCCTCTTTGAACAGGACGAGATTCGCCGAGTTCTCGGTCATCGGCAGGGCGCCGCGGTCGAGATGGATGTGCTGCTCCGGATCCGTGGCGTCGCGGAGCTGCGTGAGGAGGTCGATCAGGTACTGGATGCCCTCGCGCGTCCCGGTGAGCGCAACCTCGTCGTCCTCATCGGAGATCCAGAGGTCGAGCCACGCTTCCTTCGGAAGCTTGATGCGGCCCTCGAGCGTCTCCCGGGTGATGGGGGCGAAATCGAGGCGTTTGGCCGCGGCGAGGAGGAATTCGTTGCAGTGCGGATCCTCGATCAGGTTCTGCCGCGCGTACTCGATCGCGGCTTCGTACGCACCCTTGCGGCCGAAGTCGTGGCTCAGGTCGAAAGGCCCGACGATCTGGTCGAGAATCTGAGCGTAACGTTCGGCGGGTTTGGACATAGGGAAGCCGTACAACCGCGAGAAATCTACCATATTTCCCAAGAGCGGCTGGTCGTGCCACACGCAGGAACGCCGGCGTCCTCGCCGGCTGGCCCGCAGGCGTCCCGCGCCTGCGTTCTGCGGGGCGCCGAGGACGGCGTCCGGCCAGCCGGCGGGACGCCGGCGTTCCACTAAGAACCGAACTTGGTGTTCGCCGCGTCGTAGGTTCGGCCGCGCCAGTGGAGCTGTCTCCGGACTCCCGTGATCCAGATCGAACGGACGACGATCCAGCACCACGTCGCGATCATCAGCGGGTGCCCGAGGAGGGCGTTGTCGAGGCGATAGCCGATCGCGGCGAAGAGGATCACGCGCGTGAGCGCGATCAGCGCGACCGTGACGATCGCGATGACGTTGCCCGTCAGCGCCAGCGCGAACGGGAGCAGGTGAAACACGAGCGCGAGCGCGAGGAACAGCGCCGCGACGAAGTAGTTGTAGCCGAACACCGCGAACGCGTTCTTCGTGAAGCCACGGACAATCTCGCCGAGGCCGTGGTACATGCGGACGCTGACCCGCTTCTCCGCGCGCACGGCCTCGGTGCGCCGTCCGCTGCGGCGCATGAGGCGCGCGAGCGCGATGTCGTCGACGACCGCGTCTTTCAGCGACTCGTGGCCGTTCACCGCATCGTAGTCCTCGCGCCCAACGAGATTGCCCGGGCCGCCGCCGATCGCGAGGAGCGGGATGCGCGTCCGATTCACGAGCCAGAGCGGCAGAAACGTGAACGCGAACACGGCCAGGTTGGGCATCACCACGTGCTCCCAGAAGCCTTGCATCTCGAGGTGCGGAAAGAGCGAGAGCAGCGCGACGTCGCTCGTCTCCTTGTGCGCCACCGCGGCCATGATGGCGTCGGGCGTGTAGATCACGTCGGCGTCGACGAAGAGGAGCAACTCGCCGGTCGCGCGGCGGCTCCCCTCATGCAGCGCCCACGGTTTGCCGAGCCAGCCCGCTGGCGGTTCTTCGTTGTCGACGACGATGATCCCGCCGATCGCGGCAAGGATCTCCTCCGTCCGATCGACGGAGCGGTCGTTGACGACGATGATCTCGAGCTGGGGATAGGTCTGCGCGAGAAACGCGCGCACGGTGCGCTCGATCGTCCGCTCCTCATCGCGCGCGGGGATGATCACCGAGACACGCGGAAAGCGGCGCGGCTCGCGCGGCATGAGCCGCGGCGTCAGCAAGAGGTTGAGGATCGTCCTGCCGAGGGCGAGGAGCCAGAAGGCGAGGATCGCGTAGGAGAGAAGACGCATGTGCTGGGGTGCCGAGTGCTGGGTGCTGAGAAACTCGCTCAGCACTCAGCACCCAGCACTCAGCACTTCGATCTTAGGCCTGTCCGGCCCGGCGCGCCGCTTCGACGACGTACGGCGACTCGGGGAACTCGGTGGTGATGCGGCGGTACGCTTCCTTCGACTTGACCGTGTTGCCCTGGACCTCGTAGGCCTGCGCGAGCAGCACGAGCAACGAATCGCCCGGCAGCACCGGCTCGGTCTTGGCGAGCTCCGCGTCCAGCTCGGTGGCGACCTGCGCGGCCTCACCGTTCTCGATGCGAAGCTGGTAGAGGCTGAAGCGCGCCGTGCTGACGAGAATGTTGTCGCCGTGCTCACCCACGAACTCCTCGAGCTGCGTCCGCGCGGTCTTCACGTCGCCGCGGGCCGCGGCCATGCGGGCGATGTACAAACCGGCCACGTCGGCGGCGTCGGACCCCGAGAAATTGCTCTGCACGTCCTTGAACAACTTCTCCGCGGCAGCGCTGCGCGCCGCCTCCGTCGTGAAGTGCGGACCAGTCGAGTTCTCGGGCTTCGTCGCGCCCACCGAGGCCTCGGCGGTCTCGATGGCCGTGGCCAGTGCCTGCTGGGCCTTCCCCTCCCGATTCGAGAGGAAGAAATAAATGCCGAAGACGATCACGGCAACGCCAATCACGGCGATTGCGATGGTCAGCAACCCCCGCTGGTTCGCCTTGGCGCGAACGGACAGCGCGCCGACATTGTCGACGAACTTGTCGTGCTTCAAATCATGTCTGTGTTGACGATCCATGGAGAGGAATGCCTCCGGAAATGAGGGGAGACTCTAGTTCAGGCGCGGGCAACCGTCAAACGCAGCGGTGGATTCCCGCGTCCGAGATTACAATGCGCGGAGGATCCTCCTCAGCGCACTGAACCGGGGGCATTGATGTTGCACTGAGGCGAATCCACTGATTTCGATCTCTCTTTGCAGAACGGGAGCACCATGACCGCGCGGTGCGCGCTAACGGCCTCGATCCTCGTCCTTCTCTCCGTTCCTGCGCTCGGCGCCCCGACGCGCAGCGATGCCGAGCTTCCCGCGGCAACGGTGCTCTGCTACCACATCGTGGAAGCCCCGGCCGCCCCTCGGATGCACATCGACCGGGACACGTTCCGCCAGCATCTGCGCTACCTCGAGATGACCGGCTACAACGTCATTCCGCTGCGCCATCTCCATGAATACGTCTCCGGCCAGCGGGCCTCGATTCCGAAGAACGCGGTGGTCATCACCATCGACGACGGCTGGCGGAGCACCTACACCGAGGCCTTCCCCGAGCTGCAGAAGCGCAAATTTCCGTTCACGGTATTCATTTATCCGAACATCATCGGCAAAACCGCGAATGCGCTCTCGTGGAAGCAGATCCGCGAAATGGCCGACGCGGGAGTCGACATCCAGAGCCATTCGCTCACCCATCCGTACCTGACCAAGCGCCACCATCGCTCGAAGAGCGACAAGGACTACAGCGAGTGGCTGGTGAGAGAGCTCGCGCAGAGCCGGAAGATCCTGGAGAAGGAGACCGGCAAGAAAGTGCAGTTCCTCGCTTATCCGTACGGCGATTTCGACGATCGCGTCGCGAAGGCCTCCGCGCGAGCCGGATACGACGCGGCACTGACGTGCGAATTCGGACAGGTGAAGAAGGGCAGCGACCCGCTGCGGATGAAACGTTTCGTCATCGACGACCGCATGGACTTCGCCGCCTTCCGCAGGTACCTCGGCGCGAGGCCGCTGCGGCTCGCGGACCGGACGCCGAAACCGGGCGTCGTCGATACCGGCGTGACGATGGTGTCGGCGAAGATCGCGGATTACGAGAACCTCGACCCGAAGTCGGTGGGCATGGCCCTCCTCAGCCTCGGCAGCACCGTGCCGTACGCGTACGACGCGAAGAACGGCGCGATCAGCCTCGCCGTCCGCGATGGCATTACCGCGCTGAAGTCGCGCTATCACCGGGCGGTGGTGTGGGGCACGGACGTGAAGACCGGCAAGCGCGTGGAGGCGACGTGGGTGTTCCGGCTGCCGGATCCCTCGAAGCCACCCGTTTCGCCCGACCACACCGCACCCGCGGGAGTGGTGGCAAGCGCAGTCGCGGCGCCCGCCGGCGGCGGCTCGCCGAAGCGGTGAGTTAAGCCGGCAGCTTGATTTCCGGCTCTTCTTCGCGCTCGCGGTACAGGATCGCGATCTTGCCGATCCCTCCTGCCAGATGCGCGTCCGCGGCGTGCGCAAGCTGCTCAGCCGCGCCGCGGCGATCGGTGCTGTCCTCGATGTCGATCCGCACCTTGATCAGTTCGTGCACCTCGAGAGACTTCTTCGTCTCCGCGATCACCGATTCCGTCACGCCGCCTTTGCCTACGCGAACGATCGGCGAGAGCGAGTGCGCGAGCCCCTTGAGGTACTGCTTCTGCTTGCCCGTGAGAGGCACCATCACTTCACCACCTGAACGCGTTTCAAGAACTCTTCCGGTTCTTCGAACCCGGAGAGGCGCGCGTCCTTGATCTCCGAGCCGCTCGCATCGAGGAAAACGATCGTCGGCACGCCGACGATCCCGTATTGCTTCGTGAGCGCCTTCGTCTTCTCGTCGCTCGACACCGTGAGATCCGCCTTCACGCGAACGAAACGGTCCAGCTCCGCGACGACCTTCGGATCCGTGAACGTCTTCGTGTCGAGCTCCTTACACGGCAGGCACCAGTCCGCGTAGAAATCGATCGCCACCGGCTTGCCCGACGCGCGCGCGTCGGCGAGAGCCTTTGCGTCGTACTTCGCCCACTGCACGCCGTCGCCGTGCTTTCGCGGAATCGCGAACGCCACGCCCGACACGAGCAGCAGCACCGCGATTCCGATGCGCCACACCGTCGCGCCCTGCGAGCGCGAGAAGAAGAACAGGAACGCCGCGCCGACGAGCAAGCTCCCCGCGACTCCGTACTGGAACGCGACATCGCCGATCAGCGGCCGCAGGAAGTAGAACGCCATTGCGATGAGGATGAAGCCCATCGCCTTCTTCACCTGCACCATCCACATCCCCGAGCGCGGCAGCGCCGACGCGGACGACGAGAAGATACCGAGGAAGAGGTACGGCAATCCGAGCCCGAGGGCCAGGACGAAGAACATGAGGAATCCGAGGAAGGGACTCTGCAGCGAGCTGACGAGCGCGATCAGAGAGATCACGAAAGGCCCGACGCACGGCGCCGCGACGATGCCGATCACGAGACCCATCGTCAGCGCGCCACCGAGGCCGCTCTGCCCGCCGGAGCGGTTCGAGATGAAGTGGGGCACGCGCAACTCGAACGCGCCGAACATCGACGACGCCATGACCAACATCAGTGCCGCGAAGAAAATCAGCACTCCCGGATGCTGCAGCCACGCGCCGAACAGCTTGCCCGACAGCGCCGAGAACACCCCCAGCGCGGAGTACGTGATGGCGATGCCGAGGACGTACAGCATCGACAGCGCGACCCGCCGTCCCGTACTCGAGCCGGACTGCTGCGAGAAATATCCGATCGTGATCGGGATGAGCGGGTAGACGCACGGAGTGAGATTCAGCGCCAGTCCGAGAACGAAGATCGCGAGGAGCGTGAGAGGCAGGCCGCGCGCCGCGAACGTGCCGCCGACGTCGCTCGACAACAGCGACGACTTCTGCGCGTCCTTCGGTGCCGCGGACAGCGGCGTGAACGAAGTCGACCCGCCACCGGCGGATGCATCCGGACTCGCCCCCGTCGCCGTGACCACTGGCGCTGCGGTGATCTTCGCGAGATCGATCTGCGCCTTCGCTTCATTCGGCGGCAGGCACACCGTGTCGCTGCACGCCTGATAGCGCAGCGTCGCAGTGAGCGACGTCGCGCTCGGCTTCAGCTTCGCGCGGAACGGGATCGAGAATGTCCCGTCGTAGACCGCCAGCGTCTTGCCGCCGCTGAACTGGAACGCCTTCATCGTGTGCGGCGGATAGCTCACCTCGACCGAATCCGCATCGAGCGTGAGCTCGGTCGGGATCGCGAAGTCCTCGGTCGGCTTGTTCGAGTTGACGTGCCACCCGTCCGCGACTTTCGCGGTGATCGTGCCCTCGACGTCATCGCCGGCGCGCTTGTGCAGCGAGCCTTCGATCGTCGCTTTCGGCGTTGCATCGCCGAAGCCGAGCTGGGCGAAGGAGGGAGTGGCGGTTAGAAGGAGGAGGGCAAAGACCGAAGCGGATGTTCTCAAATCAACTGAGCTCAATTCGACTTACCTGCGAGGCGCCGCTCGATGTCCGGCAGCACCGCATCGACTGTGTGGACGTGCGGAGAGTTCGGATAGCTCTTCTTGAAGGCGCGCAGCTCGTTGACCGCGCCGAGGAGGTTGCCCTGCGCGACGTAGATCTGCCCGGCGAGCAGCTTCGCGCGTTCCACGGAATCGCCGCGGTTGCTCACGGCCGTCAGCGCCTTGATGGTCTTCAGACCGTCGGCGAACTTGTTCTGCAGCGCGTACACGAACGCGAGCTGATAGAACGCCTCGTCGCGGATCGAGCCCGGAACACCTTTCTCCGTGGTCAGCTTCTTCAGGCGCGCTTCGCTCTTGTCGTACGCGTTGCGGGTGACGAACTCCTTCGCGAGCTCGAGGCGTCCCGGGTAGTCCTTCCCCATCGAGGCCTCGTTCTTCACGCGCTTCTCGAAGGCCTCGTGCTTCGTGCGGGCTTCGTTGAGCATCTGCACGAACTGCGTGGGCGGCGCGTAGCCGCGGATGGAGCCGGCCAGCGAGAGGTCCGGCGTGAGCAGGACGAACGTCGGGAGCGACGTCACCTGATACTTCCGCTGCATCTCCGACCCCTCGCCCTGGTCCTCGGTATCGAGGCGCAACAGGATGAGGTCATCGCTCGCTTTCTGAAAGACTTCGGACGGGAAGACTTCGCGCTCGAAGCGATGGCACCAGCCGCACCACTCCGCGTACATGTCGACGAGGATGAGCTGGTTCTTCTCCTTCGCGGCTTTCTGCGCCGCGGCGACGGTTTTCAGCCACGTTCCGGCGAACGTCTGTGGAGCGATCGCGAGCGCCAGCGCTGCGGCAAGGATGATTCGTCGAGTCAAAAGAAGGCCTCCGCGGCTCGAAACGACACCTCCGGAAACCCTATTCCGATGGCTTCGCACCGACGGGTGACAATTCCGTGGCCTCTCGTTTCTTCGCCGCATGCTTCCGCGCGGCCTCGATGAACGCCGCAAACAAGGTCGACGCGCTCTCCTCGCCGCTCATGTCCTCGGGATGCCACTGCACGCCGAGGTAGAAAGGATGGCGCGGGTCCTCGAGTCCTTCGACGATGCCGTCCGGCGCGAGCGCCGTGACGCGCAGTCCCTCGCCGACCTTGCGAATCGCCTGGTGATGCGACGAGTTCACGTTCAACTCGCTCGCGGGGAGCACGCTCGCGAGGTGCGTCCCCTGCTCGATGATCACGTCGTGGCGGCCGCGGTCTTCGGGCTCGCTCGCGTGACGGATCTCGGTCTCGTGCTGCGTGTCGATGTCCTGGATCAGCGTTCCGCCGGCTGCGACGTTCATCACCTGCACTCCGAGGCAGATGCCGAGCGTCGGGACCTGGTGCTTGCGCGCCGCTTCCGCGAGCGCGAGATCGTTCGACTGCCGGCGCGAGTCCATGGTCTCGACGGTGGGATGGCGTTGTTCGCCGTAGACCGAAGGATCGCAGTCGTCGCCGCCGGCGAGAAGGAACCCGTCCAGCTCCTTCATGAGCAGATCGGCATTCTCGGGCTGCGGCGGGACGAGGACCGGAATGCCGCCCGCGTGTCGCACGGCTTCCACGTAAGTCAGATACGCGAAAGCGCGCTCGCGCTCGCCTTGCGGGCTCTGGATGTCCGATCCGATTCCAATGATGGGCTTGATCAAATTCCGCTCCTATTCCAATTCACTTTATGCGAAATTGCGCCGAGTCACGAGCCTGTTTTACGACGCGTTCAAATCCAATCCAGGAAAAATTCAAACCGATGACCAATTCCTCGCTGACGAGAATCGCCGTACTGCTGCTGACCGCCCTCACGCTCGCGCCCGCCCTGCACGCCTCAACGAATGACGGCACCCGCATCCAGTTGAATGCGCTGCCCTCGTACGTCGATCGCGTGTTCGTGCCGGTGGTGCCGCGGACGGAGAACACGCTGCAGATCGCGACGCTCGCTGCTGAGAACGTCATCGCCGCGCCGAAAGGTTTCGACGTGCGCGTCCGCAACGGCGTGATCGTCGCGTATTCGGACGGCGGCGACGCCGCGGGTTACGCGAAGGTGCGCATGGGCGGCCGCGAGGTCACGCTCACGCTGGTGACGGTGGTGCCGTATCAATCGATGCAAAACGGAACGCTCGACGGCTACCGCGTCGGCGAGTACAACGCGGTGCCGCTGAAGGGTCTCGCGCAGTACGAGCGCCCGAAGGGCTTCATCCGCCTCAGCGACGTCAACGACGACCTCTGGGTCTCGAACCGCTACCGGATGCGCGATTTCCAGTGCAAGCTCGACGGCTCGACGAAGTACCTGATCGTGCGCACGGACGCGCTGGTGAAGCTGGAGATCCTGCAGCACGAGCTGGAGACGATGCACGGCCTGCGGTTCGACAAGTTCACGATCATGTCCGGCTACCGCACGCCGTACTACAACTCGAAAATCGGCAACGAGACCAGCTACTCGCGCCACCTCTACGGCGACGCGATGGACATCTACATCGACCAGAACCGCGACGGGAAGATGGACGACGTGAACCGCGACGGCCGCATCGACACCGCGGACGCTCGCTTCCTGCTGCGCGTCGCGGAGAAGATCGACGAGTCGGACGAATGGAGCTGGCTCAAAGGCGGCGCGGGCGTGTACCACGCGAACGCCGCGCACGGCCCATACATCCACGTCGATGCACGCGGCTACGTCGCGCGCTGGGGCGCGACGGAGGAGCCGGCGAGCGGCACGCGGGGATCCCGCGCGGTCGCCGCGCGGCGATAGGTTAGATAATTCGCCCCTGCCCGGCGAAGCCATCGTCGTCTTTCAGATCACGAGTAACGACTCGAAGTGCTCGGAATGCGGTGAAGAGCTCTGGCGCGGGCTTCGCCCGCGCCGCGGTGCGCAATAAGATTGACGAGGTGTTCCGAGCGTGGAGTACGGCGTCGCACTCGGTGTGATGCGGGACATTCAAATGACCTGGTGCCAGGGGACGGCGAGCACTCCATCCGCGAGCCATTCAGTCTCCTGCCCGCCGTGGAGCAGCAACGCACCATGGACCCGCGATCCGTACTCGTCGCGGAAAGCGACGAGCGAGCGGACGTCAGCGCGGACGGGCTTCGTCGTCGCTTTCACTTCGATGGCCAGCAGCTTGTCCTCGTGTTCGACGACGAAGTCGACTTCCAGATCCGTCGTGGTGCGCCAGTAGAGGACTTCCGGCCGCGGAATCTGCGAGTCGCGCCAAGCCAGGAGGTCCGTCAGAACGATGTTCTCGAGATGACTGCCGCGCGCTGCGAGATCGCCGCCGAGGTGCATGGCCAACGCAGTGTCGCTCCAGAAGAGCCGCGCGCTCTTGATCAAACGTTTCGTCCGATTCACGGAGTAGGGCTGCAGCCGGACGACCTGAAACGACGTCTCCAGCAGGTTCAGGTAGCGATGCACGGTCGGGCGTGGAATCGCGGTGTCTCGCCCGAGCTCTGCCTGGTTCAGAAGTCCACCAACGCGCAGAGCCGCAGCTTTCATGAGCCTGCGGAAATCGAGAAGGTTGTCGATGGCGGCGAGCTCCTGCAAGTCGCGCTCGAGGTAGGTCCGCACAAAACCATCGAACCAGATCGTCCGTTGCTCCTGCGAATGCAGGGCCAGCGCCGGCGTTGGATATCCGCCTGCGAGCGCCTCGCTCTTCCAGTCCACGGCAGGGGATCGCCCGGCCTTCACCAGCTCGGGCCATTCGCTGCTGCTCGCGTGGAGAAGCTCGCCCCACAGCCCCGCGCGGCGGAGGCCGAGCTTCTCGCCTCTCGTCATCGGCCAAAGCGTGAGGTAGGTGGCACGGCCGGCGAGCGTCTCCGAGACCCGCTGCATCAACAGAAGGTTCGCGGAACCGGTGAGGACAAACCGGCCGGGCATGCGCACGCGGTCCTCATCGACGGCCCTCTTGATCGCGTGGATGAGTGTGGGATCCCGCTGGATTTCATCGAGGACCAGCCGCGGTGCGGAGCGGAGCAGCTCGTCGGGATTTCGGGCCGCCCGGTCGGCGATATCCAGGTCGTCGAGGGTGAGGTATCGGTGGTCAGAAAGAAACGACTCCGACCGCACGAGTGTGCTCTTGCCCGTCTGGCGAGCCCCCATGAGCACCACGACCGGAGACACATCTGCTGCTCGCTCAATGACTTGCGCGGCAAGACGACCGACGTATGCACGATCGTTCACAACGTGGACGATTATCGTCCATGAGATGGACGGAGGTCAAACGCGCAGCTCGCGCGTGTGTCTGTCCCATGACCGGCGGGCTACACTCTGCGCCGCATGTTCGATCGCAGCGCGCACGAGCGCGCCTCCCCTCCCCGCGAGAACGCGCTTTCCGTCGTCGTCGACGGCGATCGCTTCGGCATCGCGGGCGATTGTCTCGCCACGATCGAGATCGACGGCGCGATCTTCCTCGGGCGTCTCGACGGAGCACCTCTGTTTCTCGCCGAGGCACAGACGGAGACGATGCTGGACTTTCGCGCGGCAGCGGCGGCGCTCTGCGCGGAGCACGTGCTCCTGCTGTCGTTCGCGAAAGGAATGCTCGAGTGGACTCGCCGCACACGCTTTTGCTCCACGTGCGGCCACGTGTTGGAGGTGCGGCAGGGCGGACACGTGCGCTTCTGCACGTCGTGCGAGACGGAGGTCTATCCGCGCACCGATCCGGCGGTGATGATGATGGTCACGCATCGCGACCGGCTCCTGCTCGCACAGCACAAGGGACGTGCGACGAAGTTCTGGTCGACGCTGGCGGGTTTCGTCGAGCCCGGCGAGTCACTCGAGGACGCCGTGCGCCGCGAGCTGTTCGAGGAGACGGGACTCGTCGCGCGCGAGCTGCGCTACTTCGGCTCGCAACCGTGGCCGCTGCCGGCGTCGCTGATGATCGGCTTCACGATCGAAGTGGAGAACGACGCGATCACGATCGACGAGAACGAGCTCGCCGAGGCGCGCTGGTTCTCGCGCGAGGAGCTCGATGACCGGATGCTCTCTTCGCCGATCTCGCTTTCGCGGTGGATGATCGAGAGTTGGCGGAAGGGGTGAAAAGCGATTACGCGCGCTTTTTCGTTTTCGTCTTGCGCGCAGCGGCCTTACGCGGCGGGCGCCGTTTCTGTGCTCCCGTCTTTCCTCCCAGACTCCGGCTGAGCACCTCGAGCAGGTCCACCACCTCGCCCCCGCCCTCCTCGGCTTCCGGCGGCTCCTCGGGCGCCTGGACGATGTCCTCTTTCTTCCGCTCCTTCGCGGCGACGAGCTTCTCCAGCCGTTCGGCGTAGTCGTCGAGGAAGTCGTGGAAGTTCACTTTCTTCGCGTGCTTTGCGATCTGGGTCTCGAACTTCTTCACGTCGGCGGGCGTCGCCTTCGCGACTTTCGGCAGACCGACGTCCTCCGGTTTGCGGATCTCGTCCGCGAAGCGCAACGTCTCCGCGCGGAGGATGCCGTTGTCCGCGAGGATCGCGACCAGGTACTCCTTCGCACGCATGACGAACGTCGCGATGCCGGCCTGCTTTTTCTTCTCCATCACCTCGGCCAGGAGGCGATAGGCCTTGTTCGTGCCGCCCGCGGGGATGAGGAAATACGCGCGCTCGAAGTAGATCGGATCGATCTGGTCGACGTCGACGAAGACCTTCAGGTCGATCTCGCGCGACTTGCGCGGCTCGATGGCTTCGAGCTCGTCGTCGCTGACGACGACGAACTTCCCTTTCTCGATCTCGTAGCCGCGAATGATGTCGTCGGCGTCGAGGACCTTCTCGTCCTTCGGGCAGACGTAGCGCCGCTGCACGGGCGCTTCATCGGGGCCGATCATCTTCAAGGCGATGCCGCGCGGGCGCGTGGCCGAGTAGAGCGCGACCGGAATGGTGACGAGACCGAACGTGATCGAGCCGGTCCAGAACGAGCGAACGCCGCTCGGTTGTTCGAGTTCTTCTGCTTCTTCAGCCACGGCTGCCTGCCTTCTTCTTCATGCTGGCGAGACTCGCCGCCAGCGCGTCGGTGACGTTGTCGGTTTCCTTCTGCTTCGGCCGGAACTTCACGACCTTCGGCTTCTTCCCGGCCGCCTTCGTCTCGATCAGCTCCATCACGCGGTCGCGATACTCGTCGCTGAACTGCGTCGGATCGAACTCGGCGTGCAAGGCTTCGATGAGCTGTTCGGCCATCTCGATCTCCCGCTTCTGCAGCGCGCGTCCCTCAGGCATCTGAAGCGCGTCGGCGGCGATGATTTCGTCGGCGTGGCGGAGCGTGATCAGCATCAGATAGCCGTCTTCCACGCGCAGCGAGCCGACGTACGATTTGTCGCGCATGACCCAGCGCGCGACGCCTTCTTTCTTCTTCTTCTCGAGCGCGGCCGCGACGGCGAAGTACTGCTTGGTGCTGTTGTCGGGTCCGAGGTAGTAGGCGCGCTCGTACCAGCGATGGTCGATGTCGCCGATGTTCACGAAGCGCGTGATCTCGATGTCGCGCGACTCTTCCGGCTCGAGCTCCTCGAGCTCTTCCTTCTCCAGCAACACCAGGCGTCCGCGCGTGATCGGAAACGCCTTGCGGACTCCCGCGTACTCGATCACTTCCCCCGAGTCGGAGCTGACGAGCTGTTGTTTGACGGGCTGTTTGTCGGTCTTGTGCAGCAGGCGGAAACGCACGGAGTGATCCTGCACCGCCGAATAGAGTTTCACGGGCACGGTGAGCGTGCCGACGTGCACTACGCCTTTCCACATTGCGCGTGCGGCCACGAGTTCCTCCTGCCTCCGAAGAATGCTCGTCCCGTGCCGGGGCCACGTCTTGCACTGCAACGGCTCTGCTTGGAGCTCGTACTTGCGCTCGCCCTCGCCGTCGCGGCCGTTTTCGCGCTCGTTCTCTGGTCGAGGACGCGGCGGCGCACGGTTCACTTCGACATCCCGCCCGGCGACGTGCAATCGCTGATGCACTCCATCGCCGCGCTGACGTGGGGCAGCGTCATCGAAGGAAACGCCGTACGCGTCGTGCAGGACAGCGCCTTCTTCGACGAGCTGTTCGACGAGATCGAGCGCGCGACGCATCACGTGCATCTGGAGACGTTCCTGTGGGAAGACGGCTTCGTCTCCGATCGCGTCGTCGAGGCGCTGACCGCGGCCGCGCGGCGCGGCATCGAGCTGCGCGTGCTCGTCGATCATCGCGGCGCGAAGACGACCTCACCCGCGGTGTGGGCGACGCTGCGCGAAAGCGGCGTCGACTTCCGCGTCTACCACCGCGCGCGGCTCCGCGAGATCGGCTTTTACAACAACCGCGATCACCGGAAGATCGCCGTCATCGACGGCCGGGTCGGGTTCACGTTCGGACATGGCATCGCGAACAACTGGGGCGGCCGCAAGGAAGGCTGGCGAGACACGGCCGCGCGCTTCGAAGGACCGGTCGTGCGCGAGCTACAGGCGGCGTTTCTCGAGAACTGGACGAAGGTGACGCGGCATGCACTGGCCGGGCTCGAGTACTTTCCGCACCTCGCGACGGCGGGAACGATCGCGATGCACGTCGCCTGGGCCGCGCCGCCGGAGACGTCGAGCGCGGTGCAGCGGCTGTACTACCTCGCCATCGCCGCGGCACAGCGCGAGATCATCCTGCAGAACCCGTACTTCATCCCCGATCGCCACGCGGTGCGTCTCTACACTGAGGCCGCGCAGCGCGGCGTGAAGGTGCGGCTGATGTTGCCGACGTCGGGCACGAGCGACTTCCCGATCGTGCAGCACGCCAGTCATTTCTATTACGGCCCGCTGCTCGCCGCGGGCGCGACGATCTACGAGTACACGCGCGCGGGTCTGCATCAGAAAGTGCTGATCATCGACCGCGAGTGGTGCACCCTCGGCTCGACGAACTTCGATCCGCGCTCGTTCCGCATCAACGACGAGATCAGCGTCGCGATCTACGACCGCGGCGTGGCCGAGGAGCTCGCGCGTGCGTTCGAGCGCGACGCGCAGTTCGCGGAGGAGTGGACGGTTTCTCGCTGGGAGGCGCGTACGTGCGCGGTGCGGGATCGGTTCAGTGTGTTGGCGAAGAGGCAGTTATAGGACCTATAGGACACATAGGACGGATAGGACCTATGAGTCCTATTCGTCCTATCCGTCCTATTTGTCCTATTTCACGACAATCCTCACCGAATCCCGCCGCCCGCGATCGTCGATCGCCGTGATCGTGTGCTCTCCCGGCACGAGCGACCATTCCGAGGTTGCGACCGGGCGATCATCCACTCGCCATGACACGCGCGATGCCGCTTCGGCACGGAGGCGCAGCGTCTGATATTGCATGCGGAGCGTTGGGTCGATGAGGTACGTTGCGCCGTCGGGCGGGTTGGCGATGCGGAAGATACTGGCGTGTCGCGTCGATGGCGTCGGCGGCGCGGCTTGTGTCGCTTTCGCCCACGTACGGTACTCCGCGGGCCAGTCGATCGTGCCGTCGTGATGCCACGAACAGAACCGCGCGGGTACATCGGTCGCAACCCACTCCTTCTGAATCGCGGGGCAATACGTCGACGGACGCGCGCCGGACAGCGCGCAGATCTCGACCTCTTCGACATCCCGCGGCGGCGCGACGATCGGGGTGGCGTCGCCGATCGGCAACGAGCCGCGCACGTGCTTCACGGCGGCGAGCATCACCGCGTTGAAGATCGGCGCGGCGCCGGTGACGCCGCTCGAGCCGCGCAACGGCTCGCGATCGAAGTTGCCGACCCACACGCCCACGGTGACGTCGCGCGTGTAGCCGATCGTCCAGTTGTCGCGATACGCCTGCGACGTGCCGGTCTTCACCGCGACCGGGAACGGGAAGTCGAGACTGCCGCCGGAGCCGAACGCGTATTCGCGCGCGTCGGAATCGCTGAGGATGTCGGTGATCCAGAACGCCGTGCGTGGGGAGACAAGCTGCTGACGGCTGCCGATCGGTTTGCCGCCTCTCGCGAACATCGCGTAGGCCTCGATCAACTGTTCGAGCGTCACTTCCGCGTTGCCTAACGTGAGGCCGAGGCCGTAGTAGCTCGCGGTGTGATCGAGTCCGGTGAAACCGGCATTGCGAAGGAGCCGCAGATACGACTCCGTGCCGACCTGGTGCAGCATCGCGACGGCCGGAACGTTCTCCGATCCCGCGAGCGCCGCGCGCACGCGAAGCGGCCCGCGATAACGGCTGTCGTAATTATGCGGCGTGTAGACGACGCCGTCTTCGCCGGTGGGAAAGTGCGACGGCACGTCCGCGAGCACGGTCGCGGGCGAGCGGCCGCTCTCGAACGCGAGCGCGTACGTGAACGGCTTCAGCGTCGAGCCGGGCTGGCGCAGCGTGATCACCCCGTCGATCGCGCCGCCGAACTCTTCGCCGAAGTAATCGCCCGAGCCTTCCCACGCGAGCCATTCGCCGGTCGCGTTGTCGAGCACCGCGACCGCCACGCTGTGCGCGCCGTGCTCGAGGAGACCTGCACGCTGCGCAGAGATGATGCCGAGGATCGTGCGCTGGAGACGCGCGTCGAGCGTGGTGCGTCCTGATTTTTTGCCGAAGCGCTCGACGAAGTGCATTGCCAGCACCGGTTGCGGGCTCGGCGTGAACCGCAACTGTTCCCGCTGCGCGCGCTGCAACTCCTCGGCGGGAAGTTTCATCCGCGCGAGGATGCGCTGCTGCCGCGCACGCGCGGCCTGCGGATCGCGCAGCGGATTGAACGCGCTCGGACGCTGCGGCAGCGACGCGAGGAATGCCGCTTGCGCGGGCGTGAGCTGGGACGGCGCGCAGCCGAAATACGCGTGGCTCGCTCGCGCGACGCCGTGAATGCGATTGCCGTACGGCGCGAGGTTCAAGTAGAGCGCGAGGATCTCGTTCTTCGTGTAGCGCTGTTCGAGACGCGCCGCGAGCAACGCTTCGCGTGCCTTCTCTTTCATCGACCGGCTCTTCGACTGCAGCAACAGCTTCGCGACCTGCTGCGTGATCGTCGAGCCGCCCTCGACGACGCGCATGGCTTTGACGTTGTGCACCATCGCGCGCGTGATTGCGATCGGATCGACTCCCGGATGCAGCGTGAACCGCCGATCCTCGGCGGCCAGCGTCGCTGCGACGATGTGCGGCGGGAGCTTGGCCGCGGTCAGCCATTCCGCGCGCGCGCCGGATTGCGCGAGCGACTCGTAGAGAACTTCGCCGTGGCGGTCGGTGACGATGATGGAGTCGTGTCGCGTGCGATCGAGCAGAGCGGGATCGATGGAGCCGAAGCGGGCCCAGAGGGCGAACAGCACGATCGCGCCCCCGAATGCGACGGCGAGACGGCCGGCGAGGCGCCGGCCCCCCATCTTCATTTCTTGATCTCCACGATCGTGGTGTCGGTGCGGCCGAAGACTTCGGGCTCGTACATCTCCTCGACGAACGTCGGCGCGGCGACGAACGTGCCGGCCGTGGTTGCGCGCACGAGGTAGACGAACACGTGCTCGCCCTCGCCGAGGCGCGTGGCGAAGACATTCACGCGGTCGTCGTGGCGTTCGGTGTGATCCCAGCCGCCGCGCTCCCACCACGACCAGCCGCTGCTGATCGACGCATTCTGCGTTTCGACGAGCGCGGATGCGGTCGTCGCGAACCACGCCTCCACCGGCTCCGTGCCCGCGGGGATCGGATCGCTCACTGCGACGTAGCGGCGCTCCTTCGTATTCGTGACGCGTAACGTGACCTCAATGAGATCGCCGGCCTGGAACGAGGTTGCACCGTCTTCGCTGTTCTGCAGCGAGTACCAGCGCTCGACCTTGAATCCGCGATCGAGCGCGCTCAGACGCATGACGTTCGACGCGTACCGCAACCGCATCATGTAGAACAGCGTGCCCGTCCCCTCGCGGGTGAAGACGACAGGAAGCTGCTGTCCCGCCGGGCCCTTCGCGAGCAACTGCGGCATCGTGAACTGCTGCGTCTTCGCCTCGGTCGAGCGTCCCTTGAATGGCGTCGTGCTCAACGTCTCCGTCCCGAGAGCAACCGTCGCGACGAAGTCCGGCACTTCGTTCTCGTACTTGCGGTAGTAGTCGACGAACGACTCCAGCGCCCACGCGTTCTCCTGCGTGTTGCCCCAGCGTCCGTGCTTCCGCACCTTCATCATCCAGCGCACCATGCGCTTCACGATTTCTTCGTCCTGACCGCCGCGAACCAAAGTACCCATCGTGATCGCGGTCGAGCGCACGTTCGAGTTCCAGAACCACAGGAGATACGGATCATTGAGCTCGTTGACGAACGCGTTCCCGCCCTCGGGCAGAACCGAGTTGCCGATGCGGCGGCGCAGATCCGTCACGCGCGGACCGGTCTCGCCTTTCGCCTGCAGCGCGTCAAGCAGATACGCGAGTGCGAACACCGGCATGCGATCGCGATAGCCGTACACGCGCTCGAGGTGGCTGTCCGCGTTGCGCCCGCCTTCGGCGAGCACCTTGATCGCGAACGCCTGCCACGCGTTGTACGCGGGACGCCACCCTTCATTCGTCGGCGGCGTCTCCGCCAGACGCGACTCGAGGTAGACGTACGCGCGGTCGAGCATCGACTGATCGACGGAGTAGTTCAGCTTCTTCGCACGCTGGAAGACGTGCAGCACGTAGCTCGTCAAGTAGGGTGACGTGGCGTAGCAGTCGCCCGGCCAGAACGCAAAGCCGCCGTCGCCGCACTGGAACTTCTGCAGCTCGTTGAGCGTGGTCTGAACGGTCTGCTTCGCGCTGGCCGGATCGATGCCCGGGAGGTTGAATGCCTCGCCGAGATCGGCGGTGAGCATGAGTCCGAGGGCGCGCGAGGAGCGTTGCTCCGCGCAGCCGTATGGATACTCGACGAGGTACTGCGCGCCTTCCGCGAGGCCGACCATCATCGTCGACGAGAGGTCGACGCGCAGTCCGCCGAAGTTGGGCACGACGTCCGCGGGAATCTCGATGCGCTCCTCGGCGCGCGGCTTCGCTTCTCCGTACGCGGCGACCGTCTCCGGCGACACCAGCACGCGCACCGGGATCACGTCTTCGAAGGCGTCATTCTCGCGGCCCATCTGCACGCGCATCCGGACGC